>Ga0233437_1005678_pt1 | contig 13314 bp, 12 predicted proteins | sample SI_122_August201_FD_182714 | JGI IMG/M metagenome (GOLD analysis project Ga0233437, IMG submission 182714) | Seawater microbial communities from Saanich Inlet, British Columbia, Canada - SI_122_August2016_200_MG | ecosystem: Environmental > Aquatic > Marine > Inlet | place: Canada: British... | reverse complement strand
TTGTTTTCGCCTGTAAGTTTTACAGATACATATTGTCCAAATGTAGGTGAACCTTTTCGTATATCCACCGCTACATCTAAAACACTTCCTTGTATTACTCTTACTAGTTTAGTTTGTGCTGCAGGTGATAACTGATAGTGAAGACCTCGTAAAACACCTTTAGAACTTTTTGATTCATTATCTTGACAAAAGTTTATCTTATATCCTAGAAACTTTTCAAGTGTATCTGCTCTAAAAGTTTCTACGAAATATCCTCTATCATCACCATGTACTTTTGGCTCGATAATTATTACGTCTGGTATTTTTGTTCTTGTGAATTTCATTATTTTAAATCTCTTCCTAGTTTTGCTCTACTTATAAGATACTGTCCATATTGATTTTTCTTCAATGGTTCTGCTAATTCAAGAAGTTTTTCTTTTGAGATATATCCCATCTCATAAGCTATCTCTTCTAAACAAGCTACTTTTAAACCTTGTCTATTTTCTATAGTTTGTATAAACATACTAGCTTCTAATAAACTTTCATGAGTACCAGTATCTAGCCACGCATATCCTCTACCCATAAGCTCAACTTTTAATCTATTTTCATTTAGATAGTCTTGATTTAAAGTTGTGATTTCTAATTCACCTCTATGAGATGGTTTTACATCTTTTGCTTTTTTGATAACATCATTTGGATAAAAGTATAGTCCTACTACTGCATAGTTAGATTTAGGCTCGTCAGGTTTCTCTTCCAGTGAAGTCACTACTCCATCTTCATTGAACTCTGCTACACCATATCTTTCTGGGTCTTTTACATAGTATCCAAATACTGTAGCATTATTATCTACTGTTGCATTTTTAACTGATGTCGCTAATAGTTTTGATAATCCATCTCCATAAAAGATATTATCCCCTAGTACTAAACATACATCATCATCTCCGATAAAATCTTCACCCAAGATAAAAGCCTGTGCTAATCCATCTGGAGATGGCTGTACTACATAAGTAAATTTCATCCCGATATCACTACCATCACCCAAAAGCTCTTCAAATCTTGGTAAGTCTTTTGGTGTTGAAATAATAAGAACTTCTGTTATACCTGCTAACATTAAAACTGACAATGGATAATATATCATCGGTTTATCGTATATTGGTACTAACTGTTTAGATACCCCTTTTGTAATTGGATACAGTCTTGTACCACTTCCTCCTGCTAATATTATACCTTTCATTTACTCTCCTTTTTTATTTAGTATTTGTTGTACAGAAAATTCAACTGAAAACTTATCTTTTAATAAATCATTAGCATTATTTCCAATATTTTTTCTATGATTCTCATCTAGCAATTTTATCGCATTGTTTAAAAACAATTCATCTTCACCATTTACTGTAACATATCCTGCGTTATACTCTTCAACAACATCTTTTAAATCATTATCTGGATTGATACTTCCAAGTATAGGTAACTTTTGTACCATATAACCTAATAGTTTTCCAGGAAAATTATGTGTTTTATGATTTTTATTAAGTGTAAATAATCCTATATCAAATTCAGATAGCATTTGCTTATATTCATCTTGATTTACAGAAGATAAAAGAGTTATATTATTTAGATTTTTATTGTTAATTTCTTTTTCTATAAGTTCATATTCATCTCCAGCTCCAACTAAAACAAAATGAGCTTGTGTATATTTTTTCATATTTATAGCCAATCTTATTATATTCATCATATCTTGAGCATGACCTAAATTTCCACCATAAAAATAAACTATTTTATCTTCTATATTTAACTGTTTTCTATATTTATTAGTTTTATGAGTTACCGCTTTATTATCAGCCCAATTATATAAAATCTCAATCTTTTTATTTTCTGTATAATATTCTTGAAACCATTCAAGATTTTTCTTAGACATCACCCCTATAGTATCTGCTGCATCATAATTAATCTTTTCAAAATATTTAAAATATTTTGTTATCATTGAACTCTCTTTTAAGATACCATTATCGATAGCCCATTGAGGAAATATATCTCTAAGTATCAGATAACTTGGTACATTCCAAATGTTTTTAAGTTTTTTTACAAATGAACCAAAAAATATACTGGGAGAATAGTAGATGATCAAATCATGATGATTTTCTTTGACAAAAGTTTTGTATGCTTTATATGCATTATAAGAAAGTAGTGTTTCATTGATAGCTCTTTTAATTTTATTTACATTTTTAATCTCACCTGATTTAAAACTATATACATTGACCCCATCAAGTACAGATGAAACCAATATATCCTTTTGTGTACTATTTGGAGTGAGTACACTTACTTGATGTCTTTGAGCTATAAACTCTACTGCCAATTCATGCATCATTTTAGCCGCTACTTTGATACTATAAGGCATATAATCATCAACAATAATACAAACTTTCATATTAATCTTTTTTCCACACAACTCTATTGATATAATCAGTATAAGAAAGTATTATTCTTAAAACTTTATCCGAAACATTTAGCATACTATAATCAGCTACTTCTCTAAGTGTATCCTCAGTTTGAGTCTCCAATACTTTCAACCCCTGCATAATTCTAGTTTTTTCAAGTCCTACCATCATCACACTTGCTTCTTCCATAGCTTCTGGTCTTTCATGTGCTTGTCTTATATTTAATGCGGGGAATTTCATGATAGAAGACTCTTCACTTATTGTACCACTATCACTAAGTACTGCTTTTGAATCTAGTTGTAGTTTGTTATAGTCATTAAAACCCATTGGTTTCATAAGTTTTATAAGTGGATTGAACTCTACATTATGAGCTTCTATCTTATTTCGTGTTCTTGGATGTGTTGATACAATGATAGGCATGTCATAAGTATCAGCAATCTCATTAAGTGTATCTACCAAATCAAAGAAATTTTTATCACTACTTATATTCTCTTCTCTATGAGCAGATACTACAAAATACGCACCTTTTTTTAAACCTAACTCATTTAATATATTTGAATTTTTAATATCTTCAAGCTTTGAGTTTACCACTTCATATATAGGACTACCTGTCTTGATGATTCTATCAGCAGGTAATCCTTCTCTCAATAAATACTCTCTAGCTATATCACTATATGTCATATTTATATCTGCTGTATGATCTACTATTTTTCTATTTGTTTCTTCTGGTACTCTTTGATCAAAACATCTATTTCCAGCTTCCATATGAAAAATAGGAATTTGTCTTTTTTTGGCAGGTATTGCACAAAGACAAGAGTTCGTATCTCCAAGTACTAAAAAAGCATCAGGCTTAACTTCTTCTAAAATAGGATCTATTTTTATCAATATATTTCCTATAGTTTCAGTAGGTGTACCTAAAGCAGCATTTAAAAAGTAGTCTGGTTTTCTAAGATTAAAGTCCTTAAAAAACACTTCATTTAGTTCATAGTCATAGTTCTGTCCTGTATGTACTATGATGTGTTCTATAGCTTCTGACTCTTCTAGTTTTGCAATTACACATGCAAGTCTTATTATTTCTGGTCTAGTTCCTACTACTGTCATCACTTTTAGTTTTTTAATTGAATTATTTGTCATTTTTATACCTCTAAAAAATATGTATCTGGATTATTTTGGTCAAAAGTTTCATTTGCCCAAAGAAACAATAGCATCTCTTCATCACCTGTATTTTTAATGTTATGAGTATATCCAGGTATCATCTCAACTACTTCCATCGTTTTGTCACTTACTTTATATGAAATTATTTCATTTGTTACTATATGTTTAAATTCAATCAAAGCTTCACCTTTTACAACTAAAAACTTTTCATTTTTTGTATGATGATAGTGATTTCCTCTAGTGATTCCTGGAGCAGTTGTAGATAGTGAAAACTGTCCGCTATCAAGTGTTTTGAGTATCTCAAAAAAAGTACCTCTATCATCTTGATGACCTTTTAAATTATATGAAAAATCATCAGTAGCTAAATAGCTCAGATATGTAGCATATAAAGCTCTTTCAAATGAAGAAGCAACATTCGGTATGATTAAATTTGTTCTATTATCTCTAAACTGATATAGTAGTTCCTCTATCTGTCCTAAAGTTTTTTTATACACAGTATCTATTTTAAAATATTGTTCATCACTTTTAGACTCTAGTTTTTCCATAAAAGATTTAGCCACATCATCTACATAAACTAAGTTTAATTCTACACCTCTATCATTGATTTGTATGTCTACACCATGAGTGATATTATGACACCAAGTAGATATCACAGAGTTATAGTTTGGTTTTGACCACTTACCAAATACATTTGGAAGTTTATATATAAATACTTTTGCACTAGTTTGTTTAGCATAGTTTATCAGTAACTTTTCAGCTTCAAGTTTACTCTTACCATAATCATTATCAAGTTCTGACTGAACAGACGAAGATAACAATATAGGAGTTTGTTTTTTCACTTTGATAAGCATATCAGTTATAGTTTTAGTAAGATTACTATTGCCTTCATAAAACTCTTTTGTATCTTTTGGTCGATTTACTCCAGCTAAATGAAATATAAAATCAACCTCTTTTACATAAGCTTCAAGCATATCTAAAGAATCAGTTTTATTATATAAATATAGTTTAATGTCTTCATCCCTTTTTAGATGTTCGATTAAATTTTTGGCTATAAAACCATCACTTCCAGTAATAAGTACTTTCATTTAAATCACACCAAATTCTTTAAGTTCATCTTCTATCTCATACAATCCAACCAAGATCTCTCTTAACTCAATTTCATCTAGTCTATGTGTATTATGAGAGTGATATTCACCTGCTTGTGTCACCACCTCTTCACCATCTTCAACGAATTTTGTATAATTTAGATCTCTATTATCAGATGGTATTCTGTAGTATTGTTCCATATCTATAGCTTTTACCATCTCCTCTTTTGTAAGAAGTGTTTCATAAAGCTTTTCACCATGTCTAGTTCCTATTACTTTTACCTCGTGATTTGGTTTCTTTAACATGTTTTTCAAGGTAGTAGTCAAAAGTTCAACTGTAGCAGCAGGTGCTTTTTGTACAAATATATCTCCGTTTTGACCATTTTCAAATGCAAACATAACCAAATCAACAGCTTGATCTAAACTCATCATAAATCTAGTCATCGAAGGATCTGTAATAGTGATAGTTTTACCATCTCTTATTTGATCGATAAATAGAGGTATAACAGAACCACGACTAGCCATGACATTACCATATCTAGTACATGCTATCATAGTCTCATCATCTTTCAAGTTTCTACTTTTGGCAACAGCAACTCTTTCCATCATAGCTTTACTTACACCCATAGCATTTATAGGATAGACAGCTTTATCAGTACTCAGCACTATCACTTTTTTTACTTTTGCATCTATAGCAGCATTTAAAACATTTTCAGTACCTATCACATTTGTCTGAACAGCTTGCATAGGATAAAACTCACAAGATGGTACTTGCTTAAGTGCCGCTGCATGAAAGATGAAATCAACACCCCTTACCGCATCTTTGACAGAGTTTACATCTCTTACATCACCAAGATAAAACTTCAGTTTATCATTGTTATACACTTTTCTCATATCATCTTGTTTTTTCTCATCACGAGAAAAGATTCTGATCTCTTTTATATCTGTATCTAAAAAACCTCTTAGAACAGCATTTCCGAATGAACCAGTTCCTCCTGTAATTAAAAGCACTTTATTTTTAAACATTTTTTATTTCTCCTTTTTTATTTCTAATACATCTATGTTATATTTATTTTTTATAAACTCTAAAATGGCATTTTTATCTTTACCAGCATTATGATAAATCTCATATATTTTTGCATCTATATAAAAACGATACCAAAACCCTTGTAAAAAATGCCAAATAAATCCTTGCTTGCCATCTAAAAACCCTAACTTTAAAAAATAACGATAATGAAAATAAATAATTGGTCTTACAAATAGTGGTAAATTATCATACTTTTGTCTAAGCCACCTTTTTCTTTCTACATTTATACCAAACAATTTTCCATCTTCTATATCAGCATCAACAAAGTTATAAATTTTATTCAGTCCATCAATAGCTTCTTTCGTGGCATAACCATTATGCTTATCTGACCATGCACTTAGTCCACTTTTGTTGTCATCTACTAAATCATTTTCAAATTCAACTGTTTGCCCAGAACTAAGTTTAATATGTTCATCCATCCAACGCTGTTCCATCTGTCCATGACCATATCTCCAAATACGTAAAAGCCACACAGGATAGTACCCACCATGCTTTATCCATCTATCCAAAAAATATACACGCCGTTTTACATATATTCCAGATATATCATCATTAAGTGTATTGAGTTTATTATTAATTTCACTTACAAGTCCAGGAAGTACATATTCGTCAGCGTCCATTTTCATAACCCAAGTAGTTTTTATAGGACAATTGTCCAATCCCCATTGAAACTGTTTAGCATGATTTCCTGGCCATTTATTTGAGTAAACTTTAGCACCTAATGACTCTGCTATTTCTACAGTTTTGTCAGTTGAATGACTATCTATAATAAAGACTTCTTTCGTAAAAGGTAATAATGATTTTATGCATCGCTCTATGTGTATCTCTTCATTTAAAGTTAATATAATTACTGATATATCTTGTTTCGTCATTGCTTACCTTTATTGTCAAATAATATTTTCTCAATACCTTCTATTTTATTAAATGATTTTAACTGAGAATTTTTATTATTCTCATTTAAAATATATTGTGTTATACAATCTTTTATATCTACTTTATCTAGGGGGTTAAAGGTGTCGGTTGGTTCTATAACATCATTTACATATGATAACTTTGAAGCAAGAATATCTAGTCCAACAATTTGTGCTTCAATCAAAGGTAATCCATATGTTTCTAAAAGTGATGGGAAAATAAGACATTTACTTTTAGCTAATGATTCCATAGCTTCATTATACGAGAGTAATCCTAAATTAATAATGGTTATATGACTAGTTAAATTATGCTTATTAATTTTATCTAGTAATCTATCTTCATGCTTAGGAACAGTCATGGCAATATTAAAAACAATATTTTTTGGAATAATTTCCAATGCATCTAAGAGTAATTCATGATTTTTGTGATCTGAAGGTAAACCCAAATATATAAAATCATATATAAATATATTTGAAGCATGCAGAATTTGATATTTTTTTAGTTTATCGCTATCATAAAATGGCATTATTTTTATATTCTTAAAATTAAAAGTTTCTTGAAAATTATCTTTTACAGTTTTAGTCTGTACATGAAAAGTTATTCTTTTATCTAAAAAGATCGCTAATTTAATTAAAAATCTTATATAGACAAATTTCATACTTTTATTTTTAAATATATAAGTATTATGAATATATACAATTTGTTCAACTTGGAACAGAGCTAATAATATAGATGGAATATTAATAAAAGAAAAATATTTTGCTTTTTTCTTATTTAAAATTAATTTTATTTTAGAAGGTAAAAAGCTATTTTTGTTTTTAATTAAATATTTGTAATTACCGCTTTCTACTAAAGATGTATTTAAACGATTATCTAATAAATAAACTATATTATCTCTTTCTTTATTTCTATCCATAAAGTATTCTAATAATACTTTTCCTCCACCTGTATTAATTCGGGATGCATCAAACAGTATCATTTAATTTTCCTATCATAATTTAAATATAAGAATAAACTAACATAATGCATGATGGTAGCCATATTTCCTGAACCATGTTTGTAAATCTTATATTTAGTAATAAAATATAATCTATAAAACCTATTCTTTTTAAAAATACTTATGTACTTTTGAAAAAAATCTGTATTCATATTTAAAGAATTTAAATGTTTAACTAATGCATCATACATTAACAATTTAGCAGTTAATTGATTTTCATAATTATTATTTAATATACGTTTTAATCTATACGAAAATAACGAGTTTTTATAACTTCCCGATACATTATTGTCATGTTGTCGATAGAGGATAAGCGGTTGTTCAACTAAATAAATTGAACCATAATTTGCAGCGATAAGAGCAATCCAATAATCGTGATTCTCTGCTTGATCACTAATAGGAGTACATAAATCAAATAGTTCTTTATTTAACATCATAGTACAGCCATAAATAAAATTTTGAGCAATAATATCATTTATTTTTATATGTGTAGGCAAGTTATACCTTTTCATATTTATAGTATTTAAGCTATTATCTACTAAAGTTAATAATGAATATATTAAAATTGGATTACTGTTACCTTTTTCTTGTTCTAACATTCTCTTTAATGTCACTTCTATTTTTATTGGTAACCATATATCGTCTTGATCAGAGAACATTACATAATTATGCAAAGCAACATTACTTAATAAAGTGGAAAAGTTCATTACAGAACCTAAATTTTCTAAGTTATCTTTATATAAATGTATTCTTAAATCTTTTTTCACATACTTATTTATTATCTCAATGGTACTATCTGTAGATAAGTCATCTCGAATCCATAACTCCCAATTCTCATACGTTTGATTAATAATACTATCTAATTGTTGTTCTATATATTTACTTCCATTATAAGTAGCCATTAATATTGTTATTTTAGTATTTTGCATTGAAACTCCTATTAGTTTGATATGAATAAACATTTATAATGGCTAAAGATGTGAATAATGCCCACATATGTTCAAATGTATATAAATATGGATTTGTTGCATTAGCTATCATAAATGAAATCATACCCGTCAATGTCGAAACAATGAATATTCTATATTCTTGATTTATTTTTGCAATAAAAATATTTTTCTTAATAAGTATAAAAATTAATGTAAAATAAAATAATACTCCTACTAAACCTGTCGTAAATAATAATACTACATAAGATAATTCAAATGCCCAAGGATATTTATCATTTCTTGAAAAATGTTCAAGTGTAGCTCCTATTCCATTACCAAAAAAAATATTTTTTTTCCAGCCTTCAATTAATGCAAAAAACTGCTCATATCTAGCATATGCACTTGCAGCTTCAGGTGAAGAAAATTGAAAACCTAATATCAAATTATCAAATATAATTTGTAGTTCATTAGTAAAAAAAAATGAAGTAATAAAAATGAAAATGAAAATGAAAATGAAAAATTTAAAAGTAATTAAACTGACCGTAAATGAAAAAAAAGATTCTTTTTCTATAATTCGTAATAATATTAAGGAAATAAAAGGGGATAAAACTACTACAATAACTAAAGCATTCCGGTTTACAAGTATAACGGTTATTAAATTTAAAATTAATAATAACCACAAAAATAATATTTCAGATTTTTGTTGCTGTTTTTGAAATATCAACAATGAAATATTGAATGGTACAATATACATTAGTGATGTAATATATGCCGCCGATATATCATATTCACTTGGGTTAATCATATCAAAAGACTGCATAGCCATATGAAATATAGCTGGATTAATAAGCATTGTCTTTAATGACAAATAATATAATATTGTATATAAAGAAATAAACAACGAAGCTATTTTTATAGTCAAAAAAAGTTTTTTAAATATTTCTAAAGTCCTAATTCTACTTATGAAAATTAAATATATTATAGGCCAAATAAAAAAAATTGAAAATAATGAAGAAACACCCTCATTTTCATTGAAGAAACCCAAAAGTAAATATAAAAATCCCCATATAATATATGCAGTGAACCATAATATAACAAATTTACTAATTTTAATATACGTAAAATTCAATGTAAAAGATACAATAATTATTAATATTAATATAGCTTTTAAATAAAACACTTCAAATGGTAGAGCAATCATACTAAAAAATAAAGCTATAGCAATAAAACTTGCTTTAATTGCTATAGCTTTATTCTGATTGTTAACTATTTTACTTTTATTCAATTAAACTTCTTTATTTCTAAATAGACTCTTTCAGAATTATTTTCATCTTGATATTTATGAAATTTATCTTTCATCATATTTCTTTCTTGTAAAAAGAGCATTGGATCATTTTTAAACTTTTCAATCCATGCTAAGACATCATTCCAGTCTTTACACTTTGGTCCAGGTGTTACTTCATCATAATTATAATAAAGTTCTCTGTCTTTAGTAATATATTTTTCGTAATCAAATGGTGCAAATATAATTGGACTATCAGTTAATAAAAAATCAAAATATACACTTGAATAATCTGTAATTAAAATATCTGTGTTAGGTAAAACTTCAGCAACGTCTACTTCTTCTAAAAAGTTTATATTTTGACAGTCTTTAAATTTTACTAATATTTCATCTTTTGGCTTATTAACAGGGTGCAATTTTATATTCAAAATTATTTTTAAATCTAAAAGTTTTTTATTCCAAGCTTTCACATTAAAATTATAATCACTAAATAAATCTATTTTATCGCCAATAGAATCTCTAAAAGTTGGTAAATAGGTTATTATAAAATCATTAGAAACTTTTCCCCTAAATAATAAATCATTTCGGGGATAACCAGTAATAGATATTAAATTATACTGACCTTTAAAAGAAGAAGAAAAGTTAGTTTGATCTTCTGTAGATGCAGATATAATTAATGAGTATTTTATTTTTAGAAAAGGGAAAACTATCTCTTTTAAATTACTTCTTTTATATGTCGTTACAGATAAAGAATCATCAGTTCCAATTTTTTTTAGTGGAATTCCATGCCATAATTGGATATTAGATGTATATTTATTATTTAAAAATGCCATGCAATCAGCAAGATTAGTCTGCACAAAAATTGAATATTTTGCTCTTAATCCAAGTAAAATAGATTTAATCGAATAGCGTTTATAAACTTCATAGTTTTTATTTTTTAATTCACTAATAATATCTAAATTATCAGTAAGCCAAATAGCTCTAATTTCAGGGTGATTGTGATTTATATATTCAAATAGATATCTGCTGTTATCAGAATATTTATTTCCAAACCAAGCCCCAAAAATCCAAATATTTTTATTTTTTGGTATTATATTGGCAAGCCAATAAAGGATAGAATTTGTACCATAAAAGAATATTTTCTTAAATGTATCCATCTATTCAAAATCCTTTTTTAATTGTTCTAAAATTTCAAATGCTTTTATTATTTCATCTTTTGATACCGAAAAACTTTTAAGTGTTTGTTTTAATTGCGTGGATGATATACCTTCTGTTCTATCTAAATAAACTACCTCACAATGTTCTTTTAAAAAATCAAATTCACCCTCCCAGTCATTTCCCATAGTAAAAATATCAACATCATATTTTTTTATATCTTTTACTTTTTGTTCCCAATAATTTTCAGGTATCACCATATCAACACATTTTATATTTTCCACTATCTCTGCTCTTTGCTCATAAGGTATAATTGTTTTTTTACCTTTTATTACATTGAATTCATCACTAGAAACAGCAACTATAAGTTTATCACCTAAATTTTTGATTCTTTGTAATAGTTTTAAATGTCCTATATGAAACAAATCAAATGTTCCATATGTTATTACTATTTTTGCCACAGTTTATTATCCTTTATCCAAAATATTCTTAGTCCTAAAACAACTAATTCTGTAACAATTATCATAAAAGCTACATTAAAGATTGTAATATTATCTGTAATAGATAATATAGCCAATCCCACTAAATGAACCAAAGATCCATATATTACACTTCCATTTGCATATTTAGAAAATCCTAAAGCTCCTAAAAATGGATAGCCCATTAGAATAGATGGTACTACTATAAGGTTTGCCATTAAAAGTATATTAAATACTTTTATCGATTCACTTCCTATTTCTTGCGTAAAGAGTAATCCAAAAATATATTCTCCAAAGAAATACAAAAATATAACACCAATTATATTAATTATTACAGCACTATAAAATATTTTTTTAAATAATTTTATATTTCTTTCTTTTGCCACATAAGGATAAAGAGCCTGAGCTATAGGTGCATATAATGACTGCATAGCCATATATAATTTTTCAGCTATTGTATAATATCCTACCATAGTATTATTTGTTAAAAGTCCTAATACAAAAGCGTTTGCTGATGTATATATAGTTACTGAAACTCTTGATAAAAAGAATTGTGAACTATCTTTAAAATGAATTTTAAGTGTATTGTACTTTTGAAATACAAAAGACTGGTTAAATTCTTTATAAACTATCCATAAAGAAATCAAACCACCTACTATAAAACCCAAACCATTTAATAAAGGAATCATTATATAATCAACTTCATCTTGAATAAATACAAATATAGCTATAGTAAAAATGAATTTTGATGTAATATTTACTATCGTTATATATTTCATTCTTTCCATTCCTTGAAAATACCATATAGGAAACATAGCATTTCCAATCACAAGTAAAAATGAAAGATAATAAAGTTCCCAATCATTTGAAAATTTTTCAAAACTAAAAACTATAATTGACATTAATAAAAAAGAAACACCTATTAATAAAAATTTTATTGTCATAACTGAACTAAATATCTCAGTAATTTTCTCTTTATTATCTCTATGTATAGACACTTCTCTTGTAGCAGAAAGATTAAATCCATAATCTACTAAGATATTGAAAAACATTATAAAAGCTTGAGCAAACATAACAAGACCAAACTTATCTACACCAAGGACTCTTACCAAATAAGGCAATGTAAGAAGTGGTAATATATATGTAAAAGCTTGTAATACAGAAAGTGAAAAAAAGTTAGACAATAATCTTTTTTTATCTTCTGTATTTGCTATGTTTTTTAATTTATTTATCATTTAATTATAAAAACTTTTATACCACTTCACAAATTCACCAATACCATCAGCTAATTTTGTTTCTGGTTTATACCCAAAATCATTTATCAGTCCACTTACATCTGCATAAGTAGACACTACATCACCATCTTGCATAGGCAAAAAGTTTTTTTCTGCTTTTTTACCTATACTATTTTCTATCGTTTCTATAAATTCCATTAAACTAATTGGAGAATTATTTCCTATATTGTAAACTCTAAAGTTTGGATTATACCCCACTTGTTCTTTAGAAACGGGGGTATTGGGATTTAGTCCCAAATCTATAACTTTTATTATACCATCTACTATATCATCAATATAAGTAAAATCTCTATTCATCTCACCGTTGTTAAATACTTTTATAGGTCTATCATTTGAGATAGCATCTGCAAAAAGCATAGGTGCCATATCTGGTCGTCCCCAAGGTCCATAAACAGTAAAAAATCTTAGTCCTGTAGTTTGCATATGGTAAAGATGACTATATGTATGAGCCATCAGTTCATTTGATTTTTTAGTCGCTGCATAAAGAGATATAGGAGTATCTGTCATATCCGTAGTTTTAAACG
>Ga0233437_1005677_pt1 | contig 13315 bp, 14 predicted proteins | sample SI_122_August201_FD_182714 | JGI IMG/M metagenome (GOLD analysis project Ga0233437, IMG submission 182714) | Seawater microbial communities from Saanich Inlet, British Columbia, Canada - SI_122_August2016_200_MG | ecosystem: Environmental > Aquatic > Marine > Inlet | place: Canada: British... | reverse complement strand
AGTGGAGCTTGTATCAACAGCACCATTACTTGATATGTATTCTCTTAATTTACAACCAACATCATTATACTTATCATACCAATTTGTTCTAACTCCTATTGTTACTGAGCTAGGATTTGAAAGAACATCGACAACAAAAAATTTAAAGTTAGCTTCTTCTCCTAATTCTCTTAAATATGAATCAACTTCTGAAATATGTTGTTCTGTTCCTTCGACTATTAAATTAGCTGTGGTTTCTGAAGGAAATGAGTTCCCAAATAAGTTAGCAAAAAACCCAGATCTTCCTTGTTTAAAACCAACTTGACTATAATGCAAGACAGAAAAGGTTTGATCTTCTTGTTCTTGATCAGTACATTTATCTTCTAAATCATCTTCTTCATCTTCTAAATTATCAAAATGTATCCTAAGCATAGCATCCAACCCCTGATACCATTTACTTTCAGATACTAATTCATAACATTTAATTTCAGTCATCTTTTTGCACCCCACTAAATTGGACTTCCTGGATGAAGTCCTCCATTTCTTATATTGAAACCTATGATCATGTAATCTACTGAATTGTAATCACTGTAAGCAATTTCTAAATCAGGAATTGGTGGAACATCTAATTCTTCACGAACTCTTTTGTGCGGTCCCCTAAAAGCTGTAATAAACCTACTATGTGGTTCAATGAAAACTTGTGCGCCAGGAGTATGAACTTTATCCAATCCTTTTTTTCGAACTTTAACAATATTACAAGGTTGCAAAAAGTTTGCAATCCTTTCTAATGTTAATTTGTCAAGTTTCTTTTTCTCCAATTGCTCTTTTTTTCCCAATTCCGTTTCATTATCTTTCATTTTGCACCTCAAATCAAAACAACAACCACTAAAACCACAACCATGTATGCCCAAAGTGGGATTTTAACATCCTTTTCCCTCAAACTTTGTTCATAGTAATATTGGCTCAAACTTGCTTTTGCTTCCATTTGATTCACCCCTTTTTCTCAAGTTATCCACTTGATAGTAGTTATCATGTGTAAGATAATACTTAAACCTTCTTACTGATTCTTTTGCATAATCGAAATATTTATATAGAATTATTGCAATACTGTAAGAATATGCCAAAAATAGATACAAAAGATAGGAAAATACTAGCTAACTTAGACATGAACGCACGTATGCCTATGACAGAGCTAGCTAAGAAGGTAGGATTATCAAGACAAGTAGTAGAATATAGAATTAAGAGATTGCAAAAAAATAAGGTAATATTTGGAGCATTAGCTATATTTGACAGTGTTGTAACAGGTCATAGCTGGTATAGAATTGCTTTCAGGCTAATGAATGCAACAAAAGAACAAAAAAACGAACTAATAGAATTCTTAAAAAACCACAAACATATGTTATGGTTAGGTGAAGTTGGTGGTAATTGGGATTTAGCTATGAATTTCATTTGCAAAGATAATTTCCAATTTAATAGAGTATTTGAAGAAATAATCAATGCATATGGAAACTTAATTATGGATTATGAAATTCTAATTTATGTAAATGTATATGACTTACAAAGAAAATACATTTTACAAGATGAAAAACCAAGAAATGAGTTTTTTCATGAAATGAAATTCAACCCAAAAATAAAATTAGACAAACTAGATAATGAAATCATAAGAGAACTAAGTAGAAATGCATTAGTAAGCAATATCGAACTAGGACAAAAACTAAATGTTACTGGAAACACAATAAAAAACAGACTTAATCAAATGAAAAAGAACAAATTACTCTTAGGATTTAGATTATTCATTAATCCTTCTATTTATGGTTACAAATCTCACATGTTATTCTTAGAAATTACTAGATTAGATTTAAACAAAGAAAAAGAACTTGTTAATTATCTTAGATCAATACCAAACACTACATTCTTAGTTAAACACATTGGCAGATGGAGATATGGAATGGAAATCGAAACTCAAAACATAGAAGAATTCCAAGAAATCTTCGTTGACATAAGAGGAAAGTTCAGTAATATAATTACTAACTTCGAAGCATTTCCTTTATTCAAAGATCATGCAATAGATTATTACCCAGAAGGTGTTTTGGATAGCTCCGACCTCAACAAAACCAAAGAAACTATTGCAGCAACTAAAGAACCAATTACCATTGCAACTGCCACAGATAAATAACCATAACCTAAAACAAAGACAAACAAATAAGCTAAAGGCATTGGCACAATCAAAAACCTAGTCAAGTTTATTATCAATCCAGGCAAACCTCGACCCATTGCTTGTATAACTCTACTTATAACCATTCCTATTCCCATTAATGGGAACATGAATATAATAATTCTTAAATAACCAGAACCTAAATTTAACAAATTAACATCAGAAGTAAAGATTCTTAAAAACAAAGCTGGAAATAAAAATAAGATCAAACCCATTACAGAACCAAATATCACACCAATCTTTATTCCATAAAATACAACCTCTCTCAACAATTTAAATTCTTTTGCACCGTAAAACATCCCAACTAAAGTTAATAATGCCATTGCTAATGCAATTATTGGCATATAAGCAACACTTTCTAATCTAAATGAGATTCCTAATGCTGCTACATAATCTGTTCCAAAATAAGCCATAAAACGATTGATAAAGATTGTATAGAATGACATTAATAACATCATTATTGACGCTGGTGCACCAATTGTAAATATTTCTTTTAAAATAGAAAAATCTAATTTAAATGAATCAAAATGTATTCGTAAATATGATTTCTTCCAAGTATAATAAATAAACAATAAACTCCCTACAAAAAATGCAATCAAAGTAGCTATTCCAGCACCTTTTACACCATAACCAAAATAATAAATAAATATTGGATCCAAAATAATATTTAACACCAAAGCAAAAACTTGAATCTTCATTGGAGTCTTTGTATCACCTTGTGCAGAAAAGATACTATTCAATATAAATGTAATAAACATAAAAAATATTGCAAATAAAACAATTGTCATATAACCCATTGCTAATTCTAAAACATTTCCAGTAGCTCCAAATAAAATAAACAAAGGTCTTAAACTAACTAAGCCCAACACTAAAACAACAAAAGCAAAGAATATACAAATATACAAACCATGCATTGCTGCATTTTCTGCAGCTTTTTTCTTTTTAGCTCCCAAATATCTTGCAATTACAGAAGACATTCCTGTTCCGATACCAGTATTAATTGCAATTAAGATAAAAAATAATGGAAAACTAAAAGTTAATGCTGCAATAGATTCTGCACCTAATCTACCAACAAAAGCAGTATCAACTACATTATACAATACTTGGAATAACATTCCAATTAACATAGGAAAAGCTAATGTTAACAAAGCCTTCTTAGGATTTTTAATAAATTCATCTACTCGATTCTTTTTCATACTAAATTTAGGAAACAAGAAACTTATAAATGTTGGCACTATATTCTATTAATTATGCAAATCCAAAAAGGAATAGAAATAACAGACCTATGTCTCTACATCAAAAAACACAAACTCTTAGTCATTGGAGATGTTCACATTGGTTATGAAGAAGAATTAAACAAAAAAGGTTACTTAGTTCCTAGAGTGCATTACAAAGAAACAATGCAAAGACTTGAAAAAATAGTAAAATCTAAAGAAATCGAAACAATTCTTTTTATCGGAGACTTAAAACATGAATTCGGAACAATTTCTGAAACAGAATGGAGAAATACTCTAAAACTTCTAGACTTTTGTGCAAAACATTGTAACAAAATAATTTTAATCAAAGGCAATCATGATACTATCCTTGAACCAATTGCTAAAAAAAGAAAACTTGAAATTGTTGATGAATTTATCGTCGACAATATCTTATTTATTCATGGCAATATAATACCAAATATCTTAGAAAACATTGAAACAATAATAATCGGTCATGAACACCCAGCTATTTCCATAATAGACCCACCAAGAGTTGAGAAATACAAATGTTTTCTCAAAGGAAAATACAAAAACAAACAATTAATAGTTCTCCCATCTTTCAATTTAGTCACAGAAGGCACAGATATTCTAAAAGAACAATTACTAAGTCCATTTCTAAAACAAGACTTAAATAATTTTGAAGTATTTATTGTTGCAGACAAAATATATTCATTTGGTAAAATAAGTAAAATTAAGAAAATAAACAGCTAATCAACTGCATCAAAACCCCTTCTATAACCAATAGTAAATCTACCCTTCTCCAAATGTGCTAATTCAACATCAAAAGCAGGTGTTGAAGTTACAGAAAAATATCCTGTTGCACTTGGTGGTGAACTTGGACCATAACGAAACATTCCCATTGGATTTTTACTCAATCCTAATTCTGCATGTCTAAAACCATAATCATAACCAAGTTGTTCTACTACTTCATCTCTATCAGAATATGATAATTGAGAAGGATCTCGTGTTGTTATTAACTCAAATTCTAATTCAGGTTCTACACTTGTAAAAGCAGCATAACCTTTTTTATAACTACTGATATAATTTCCATCTGTTTGTATTTCTTGTAAAAGTGCTCTTCCATCTGCTGTTCTTGATTTACCCAGTGTTGAAAATATCAAATAAGGATTTGACCCTTTTCCAGCTAAAGCATCTGCATAACCTTGTTCATATGCAAAAGATGCTACACCTTTAGAAAGATCTATTTCATTAGGATCTACATAAGTCCCTGTTATTGTAACTACACTTACTGCAGGCGTAGTTACTTCATTTGGTACATCAACTGAATAAAGCTTTGTTTTACCAGATATTGCATCTGCATGTCCATCATTATAACCTACTCGATATTCACCTTTATGATAATAAGCCATTTGAGTCTCAGCTATAGTAAAAGTTCCTGGAAGACCAGGTCTTCCAAAATAATCTTGAGCAGTTAATGGAGTTTTTTTACCTTGTAAACCATCTGTATATCCTCTATTATAACCATATTCATATGCTAACTGATCATCAGAATCCCCTGTAAGAGAATTTTCTGAAACAGAACTTCCTACATAAGCTACTACAGACTGTAATAATAGAATTGCAATAATTAAGATAAGTATTGTTCTTTTCATATTTACACCTCTTTTGATAAGTATCCATACATATCCACATTTATAAAATTTCTTATAAGTTAATATATCTTCGAAAGACAAACTTTATATAAGAGTTTTTTCCAAAATAGTGTTATGAAAGGGAAAAAGAGGAGTATATTACTAATTTCACTAATATTTATTATTCTAATTACTATGGTTTCTGCAAAAATAGGTATAGAGTATTATTGTGATGTTACAAAGAGTGAATGTAAATCAGTAGATAATTCTATGACTACTTTAGAAGATGTTTATTTTATAGATGTAGATGTTTTCTTTTACCAATATCCTGAAGAAAAAACTAACTCAATGTTAGCTGCATTAGCATTAGAATGTGCAGATGCACAAGGAGCATTTGATGAATACAAAGAAGTCTTAGTTGGAGACACTAGTTACTTACGAGAAGACTTAAAAATAATTGCAAATGATCTTGATTTAGCTGAAAGTAATTTTAGTTTTTGTTTAGATTCTAGAGAACGAGCATTTAAATTAAATGAAGACATTGAAAGAGGAGAAAATATTGGTGTTACAACAAATCCAACTGTATTTATCCATGGGGAGAAACTTGAAGGATTAATGAGTTATGAAGAATACGAAGCAATTGTAAAAGAAAAATTAGGTTTCGACGAAGTTATAGTTGAAGAAGAGGAAGAAATAATTCCTGAAGAAGAAATCGTTGAAGTAGTTTATACAGAAGAAGAATGCTCTGGTTGTGAATCAGATGATCTTTGTTTACAAATTGGTGTAAGAAAAGAAGGCTTATTCTGTGGATTTACTCAACTTATGGAAACACAAAAAGCAACTGGAGAAGTATGTGAGAATAACTATGAATGTTCAAGTAATGAGTGTATTGATAGTGTATGTACAGGCGAAGAACCTGGATTCTTCGGAAGAGTTCTAAATTGGTTTAAAGGATTTTATAGTGTTTGATAGATTAACTTAATTACTACCTTCAGTGATAATGTTACCTAGCTCAGTTTGTAATCCAAGTATAGAATACATTGTAGCCTAGATAAACACAAAGTATACACATTAACACTGAGCGTAACATTATCACAATAATAATGCCACGCTTCGTCCTAATTTCTAATTCTATACATTTACCTAGGATCGCAAACTTCTAAAGAGAATCAAGGACTACGCTTGGTGGCATTATTACTATTACTAACGCAAGCTTTATAAATAACCTGCTTATCTTTTGATACTATGGAAATAAAAGTTCTAGAAAAAAGCAAAACAAAGTTTGGATTTAATTTAATTGGAGAAGGGCATGCTCTATGCAGTGTACTCAAAAAAGAGCTTTGGAATGACAAAAATGTCTCAGTTTCTGGATATTATATAGAACATCCATCTGTAGGAATGCCTACTTTCATGGTAGAAAGCAAAGACAACCCTATAAAAGCCTTAGAAGATGCTGCTAAAAGGCTAAAAAAGAAGAATTCTGAACTATTAAAAGCAGTTAAAAAACAGTTATAGATATCACTTTCAAGTAGTTGTTTAAGAAACCTTTATATACTTAATTAGAATTCTTTAGGTCAATATGGTGCAATATTTGAGGTTATATAACAATGAGTAGAATGAGGAGAGTTGATAAAGAAAAAAGACCCGATGAAGTTGTAACAGTAGTAGATGGTGTTCCTTTACCACCTAGAAAAGAACTTCCTCAAGAATTACAAGAAACAGTACATGATGGAAGAGGCTTAGGTCATCCTGGAGATACTTTACCTGATGATGCATTACAAACATGGACAGGTGATGAAAAAGGAGCTCCGAGAGCAGCAGAAGTTCCAGCAGCTGGTGATGATCCTTCTGGCGCATATATAGGCACTGATACTGGTGAAGAACAACCTATTGAATCTTTAGAGGCAGTAGAAGAACCACCTGCAGATGGATATAGTGCTGCTGCCACAGTACAAGACGCCCCTAGATTTGCAGATGATCAAATTGAAGTTCAACAACCTGGAGCAGAAGAACCTGTTCCATTAACAACTCTTGCTTCTGAAGACCCTGAACTTGCAGCTGGTGGCGAAGGAATAGTTGTAGATGAAGCAAAATTACCAGATGAAGCAGAAGTAACATTAGGAGCCTATTTACAACCAGTAGCTGAAGGAGATGCCGAAGATCTTGAAGCATCATGTGATTTACCTGATGGCCCAGAAGATCCAAGAGTTAGAACCAGTTTAGAAGAACTTACTGCAACAGGAGAATCCCCAGTTGCAAAAATAGGTGCACCAGCACAAGAAATTGAATTCCCAGGAGGAGAACCCGGCTCACCAACAGACGACACAACTGGTGCTTTTAGATTAGATCCATTTGGTCCAACACCAATACCACCTGCAGCAGAAGCAGCCACTGTAGAAACTCCAACCCTTACTGAAACAGTAACTGTTGGTCAAACAAAATATAATGTTCCAGAACCAATACAAACATTAAATAGAGATGGTTTAACAGGACTTGCTGAAGTTGCAAGCGCTGAAACACATCTTATGTATGAAGAATTAGAAAGACTAACTTCAGTTACTGAAATAGAAACATTAAACACAGGTTTAAATTATTATACACAATTAGTAGAACTTGTTGGTGTTGATCAAACAGTTAAATTAAGTAAACTTATTCATCCTACTTTTTTTAGAGATCGAGCAAATGCAGGAGATAAATGGATAGAAAAAAATATTGAAGAATTAGTTGATGTTCCTGATACGGATGTTCCTGCAGGATATACAAGATCTAAATGGCTTGCAACTACTTTTTATGGTAGAGTCGGAAAAGAACATTCTGCTTATTTAATGAAAAACAGAAAGGAAACTCAAGGACCTGCTGTTGACACAGCAGCACCAACTGCTACTGCAAGAACTACCAGACCTTCACCTAGAAGAGAAAAAGGTTCTAGATATAGAAAAACTACACGAAGAAAAGCAACAAAACCAAAGAAAGGAAGAGGATGTTTACAAACTCTTGGTTGCATTGCTATTGGTATAGTAGGTATATTATTTGCTGGAGGATTAGGATATGCAGCCTATGTAAGCGATACATTTAGCAAAAACCAAACTACTTCTGGAAAACCTCATGAAAGAGTAGAAGATATTGCAGCTGACGATGATAATACAACACCAAAAGAAACATATGTATTAGAAGCAGGAGAAGGAAATGATTTTGAAGTTGCAACTTTACATCCTGAAGAACCAACCACACCAACTCCTGAAGAACCAACACCTTCTTTTGAAGATAATGTTTCAGAACTTGAACAATTATTAATGAGTGGCACAAACTTACAAATAAGTGATCCAAATAATTCAAGGCGTTCATGGATTATGTATAAGGGTGGAAAATTAACAGTTACAAGAAGTGGTCATACTAATGCACCAAACTATTCTACTTTAGTTGAAGCAATACAAGGCGAAAGTAATCTCTACAATACAACAGACAGTGGAGAAACAACATTACATTATAATCTAATTATTTCAAAAAGTTCAATAGTTGGTACAGCCCTTAAAGAAGGAACTGAAATAGCAGACATAGTTCTTTTTATTGTTAACACAATCCCAAGTGATTATTCAACTGCTGAAGAAACAAGAGATGATGATGACGCAACAGAAGAAACTGTTACAACACTTCGTTATGGAGAAGGTGATCCAGATGCTGCTGCAGATATATTAAGAATACCAGGAGAAACAATACCTACAGAATCAACAGTCTTCAATGGTTATGAACCTGGATTTGATTTTGCTAGAAGAACTACACAAGAATATAAAGATGGAATTAGTGCTTATGCAAGAGATACTTTTTTTGTTCCAGATGGAAAAGCAATTAATTATCTTGAAACTGATGAAAGTAGTGTTTTCTTTAGACGTGGTGCTGAAAACACAACAATGAGTGCATATTTCTATTGTAATGGTCCTGATGGTAATCCAAAAAAAGAGAAAATAATATTCAGCTTTACAGATACTGAATCTGGACACAAATTTGACTACCATATATTCCAAGACGGAAGAACAAGAGAAGATATAACAGACCAAGACGGAAACAGAACAGACAAAAGAGATGCAAATACTACTAACCAACATTATGCAGCTATTTTCCAATATTTTGCAAATTCTGGAGAAGTATTAGAGAGTGTACCTGATGCAGCACCAACTCCAGGCCCAGTTGAATAAACTTTTTAAACACCAATATTTATTCTCAACATATGCATAAAGAACACGAAGAAATATTAAATGAAGTTCTAAATGAAAAACATGAAGAAAAGAAAGATAATAAAGCTTGGAAACCTATTTACACAATAATTAGTTTATTCTTAGCATTAATATTAGTAGCATGGATTATCCCAAGCTATGTTGTAAAGATTGATCCAATACCTAAAGATATTCCAACATATGATGAAGTTGTTCCAGAATTTGAATTTGTAGAAAATGACAAGCATGCAATAACTTCACATCAAGACTACTTACTTTTCTTAGACTCATCAAACTCATTAATCAAACAAATAGCAACTAAAATCGCAACAGAAAGTTGTGAATCTGGATCTAGAGTTTGCCAAGCTAAAGCTCTATTTTATTTTGTAAGAGATGAGTTTGATTATGTATCAGAATCAGATGAATATATTGAAACAGCTGAAGAAGTTTTAATTACAGGTGGTTCTGATTGTGATGGAGCAGCTGTTTTATTAGCAAACTTAATGCAAAGTATTGGTATTCCAGCTCAATTTGCTTTTGTTCCAAGACATGTTTTTGTACAAGTTTACCTTGACGAAGCTTTAAACAAATACAAAACAGAAGATGACTGGATAAATGTAGATCCAACATGTAGATATTGTGATTTCGGAGAAATCCCTGGAAAATACGCAGATGTAGAAATTGAGATAGTTTCTAGTTATTACTAAACTTTAGTCCCACAACCTAGGCAAACATGGGAGTCTTCTTTATCATTATATTCTGTATTTGTACCATAATCTAAGACAACCTCACAGCCCTTACATTTAGGCGCTAAATGTTCCAAACTATTAAAGAAATTCATAGTATAATTAATAACTTCAAGGTTTATATATTTATTGTTTAAAGTTTATATAAAAAAGTAGAATATATAGAATTCAATATCAAAAACCTTTATATACCACATAATAATCTAGAGAAATAGAATGTATGACACAATAATAATAGGAGGAGGCCCTGCAGGGCTTACAGCTGGTATTTACTCAGCTAGATACCTAATCAAAACACTAGTCTTATCTGAAAATACAGGTGGACAAATCTTAGAAACAACTAGTATTGAAAATTACCCAGGATTCAAGAGTATTGGAGGAATGGACTTAGCTAACAAATTCAAAGAACAATATATTCATAACAAAGGAGAATTAATTGAAGAAAAAGTAGAAGAAATAAAGCAAGATAACAATTTCATAATTAAAACAAACAAAAACGAATATAAAGCTAAATCAATAATCATTACAATTGGTTCTAAAAGAAGAAAACTGAATGTTAAAGGAGAAAAAGAATTTCTAAACAAAGGTGTTGGTTATTGTGCAACATGTGATGCTGCTTTATACAGAGATTTAAAAGTGGCTGTTGTTGGTTCTGGAAATGCAAGTGCAGAAGCAGCTTTATTATTAGCTCAATATGCAACTGAAGTTACAATCTTAATTAGAAAAGAAAAAATGAAATGTGAACCAATTTTACTAAAACAAATTGAAGACAATGAAAAAATATCAATAAAAAACAAAGTTAATATTACAGAAATCAAAGGAGACAACATGGTAAATGCAGTAGACTTAGACAATGGCGAAGAACTAAAATTAGATGGTGTTTTTATTGAAATTGGATTTGTACCAGATACAACATTCGCAGAACAATTAAACTTAGAATTAGATGAAAAGAAATACATCAAAGTCAATGCAAAACAAGCAACAAATGTAAAAGGAGTTTTCGCAGCAGGAGATATTACAGATAATTCTGACTATTTTGCACAGATAACAACAGCACAAGGAGAAGCAACAGTGGCAGCACAAAGTGCATTCCACTATATAAAAAGTATGGAGAGTGAGAAGTAATGACAGAGTACAAAATTAAAGATTTAAGAGTAGGAATGAAAGACGTCGACATAACAGTTGAAATAGATTTTTTAGGAGAACAAAGAAGAACCTCTGGTTTTGATAATGAAAATCTTGTTCCAGGAATAGTTACTGATGAAACAGGAGAAATACAAATGACATTTTGGAATGATGATATTAAAAAAGCAAAATCAGGAGTGAAAGTAAGAGTAGAAGGTGGATATGTAAGTGCATATAATGGCCAACTACAATTAAGAAATACAAAAGAAAATAAGGTGATTTTTTTATGAAACATAATGAACAAAGAGTATTAGTATTATTTGATGTACAAAACATGTACTACAGTGCAAAGCACTTATATAATACAAAAGTAAATTTTAAAGAAATATTGAAGACAGCAGTAGCTGGTAGAAAATTAATCAGAGCAATTGCTTATGCAATTAAAACTGAAATCAAAGAAGAATCTGTCTTCCACGATGCACTAGAGAAAATTGGCATAGAAGTCAAAACAAAAGACTTGCAAATTTTCTATGGTGGAGCAAAAAAAGGCGATTGGGACATTGGTATTGCAATGGATGCTGTACGTCTAAGTCCAAAAGTTGATGCAGTAGTTATAGTTAGTGGAGATGGTGACTTCAAAGATTTAGCTAATTATTTAAAAAGTCATGGTTGCAGAGCAGAAGCAATTGCATTTGGTGAAACTACTTCTAAACATTTGAAAGAATCTGTAGATGATTTTGTTGACTTAAGCAGAGACAAACGAAGGTATTTGATTAGAGGTAATGCATGTAGACAAGGATCTCGGCCACCAATGGGAAATAGACCACCTATGGGTTCAAGACCTCCAATGGGAAATAGACCAATGAGTTCTCAACCACCAAAAGGAGCTAGTATAAGACAACAACCTCCAAGAATGGGTAAACCAGTTCATAAACCAATAATAAACAAAGGAGCAAGACCAGCTGCAGTAATTGTTAAGAAAGCTGTTGCAACTGCAAAACCTTCACCAAAGAGTCCTGCTCAAGAAGACACTGTAGTCAACAATACCCATTTGGATGATATTGCAAAACCAACTCCAAAGAAAGTTGTTAAAAAGCTTCCTGTTAAGAAAGTAAAAAGCGGAGCTCCTGCAAAAGCAACTAAACCAGCAGTTAAAAAGAAGGTTGTAAAGAAGAAGTAATTCTTCTCTTTTTTCTTATTTTTATAAAAATACTATAGGATAAGGTCTAACTCTACTTCATCCTTTTAACAGGAATCACAAATCCTAGGTAAATTAACCCAAATCCTAGCATAAAATAAAAGAAGTTAAATGGATCCATAAAGTAGTAAGTCAAATAGCAAACACTAACAACTATCCCAATAATTGCCCAATATGTCTTAAAGCCGTATTTTGTCATATGATCCCAATATTCTTCTTTATTTTAATGCTTTTCTACTTTAAACACATACTATACGTAAGCTACAGAAGCTTTGCTTCTTATGTTACATTAGGTAACATTTATAAATACTCAACTTTTCTCCATTACCTATGGCAAAGAGAACAGGTGGATCAGGCAGAAAAACCAGAGGATGGACTAGGAAAAACGTCCGTAGAAAAGGTAAAATCAGCCTTACTAAGTATTTTCAAACATTCAATATAGGTGATAGAGTAACTCTAAAAGCAGAAACAGCTGTCCAAGGTGGTATGTATAATAGAAGACTCCATGGCAAAAGTGGTATTATAGATGGTCAAAGAGGTAAATGTTACTTTGTTAATGTAAATGACCAAGGAAAAGCGAAAAAAATAATTATTCACCCAGTACATCTTGAGAGGTTATAAAATGGCAAGAATAGAAGTTCTAGATGAAGAAAGTATCAGCATGTCTGAGCTAAAAGACGAATTAGGAAAAATAAAGAAAAGAGATGAAGAATTAAACTTCAGAGCTCAAAAAACAGAAGAATATCTTAATCAATTTGTACCATTAACTAAAAAAGATTCAAAAGAACTAAGAAAAAAGCTTGAGGATATGAATTTACCTAGGTTCAGACCACAATATATAAACAAACTTCTTGATATTCTTCCTACAGACCAAGAATTAGTTAAAATGGCACTTTCTAATTACAATGTGACTGTTAGCCAAGACAATCTAAAGAAAATTGCTTCTACAGTAGCTGAATACGCTAAAAAGAAGTAGATTCTTACCTTAAACAG
>Ga0233437_1005676_pt1 | contig 13322 bp, 12 predicted proteins | sample SI_122_August201_FD_182714 | JGI IMG/M metagenome (GOLD analysis project Ga0233437, IMG submission 182714) | Seawater microbial communities from Saanich Inlet, British Columbia, Canada - SI_122_August2016_200_MG | ecosystem: Environmental > Aquatic > Marine > Inlet | place: Canada: British... | reverse complement strand
CACTGGTCATATAACAATTTCTTAGAATTAAAGATTGAACAACTTTGGAGGAAGTATAATATTAAAAATTAAATCTAATTTAACAAGCTTTATTAACAATTTACCTCAACTTTTAAAGAAGATACGATATTCCAATACTCAAAAAACTTACCGGTATTGATTTTAAAGCATCACTTGCAAAAGGCAGAACCAATTATCTCTGCAGAAGAAGACTTGGAATGTCCACCGGGGATCATCAAAGCGAATACCTTCCTAACAATTCCATGATGACGGACATCGAAAAAATTAGTGAATGGGCTGTTGAAACAAAAGATGGGAGTTTATCAGATATTGAATTTGAACCCTCGTTATCTGTTTGGCAGTGTGTCTGCTGCGAACATGGAAACTGCTTTGGTCCAAAATGCAAATTTTTCAATAAATGCTTTTACTGGTCTGCAAGAAAAGAATGGGAAAAATCAAACCTCCTCGTAACAAATCATGCTCTATTTCTCTCTGATCTAAAGATGAAAGCTGAAGGAGAAATAGAGGGTGGAATCCTACCTCAATATACAGGTGTCATAGTTGATGAAGCACATCAGCTGGAAACAAATACAGCTAAATATATGGGAACGAGAATTAGCGAACCGGGATTATTGAACATGCTCAATAGACTGTATAATCCTGACAGAGGACGAGGACTGCTAATTAGACCAGGCGATAAAGCCATAGAATTAAGACAGATAACCGGACAGACATTTGAATATGTTAAAACTTTTTTCAATCAAATTAGATCCTATATGTCGAGTCATGAGGCGACGCAGAGAAGAATTCATCAACCTTATGTAGTAGAAGATACTATTACCGGACAGCTAGGCTTACTTGAACGTAAACTAGATGCATATATAAAAGTGCAGGAAGATGATAATTATAAACTAGAATTAGATGTTCAACTCCAAAAATGCAGAGGCTATACAAAGTCTATTTTTGAATTCATGATGATGAATGCAGAAGAAAGTGTTTACTGGATAGAACTGGAAGATAATTATAATAAGCAGTATGTAACACTTAATTATTCACCACTTAATGTACCTGAAATTTTAAATAGATCCCTATTTAACGGAGATTGCCCTGTAGCAATTACCAGTGCAACATTGTCTGTAGCTAACAGATTAAATTTTTATAAAAATAGAGTCGGTTTCGCCGGTAAAGAATTAATACTGAGTTCACCATTCGATTACGCAACGCAGAGTTGCGTCTATATCCCAAAAGGTATGCCTGATCCAAGAGATAATTTTTATGAATCATCTATTTCTGAACAAGTAAAGAGATATGTAATGAAAACAGCAGGAAAAGCATTTGTTCTTTTCACAAGCTATCATTTGCTGTCAAAAGTAAAACAGATGACAGCTGATTATTTTGCTGACAGAGGAATTACACTTCTTGCACAGGGCTCTGGAATAAGCAGATCAAATATGCTGAAAATTTTTAAAGAAGATGTCAATTCTGTCATATTCGGAACCACAAGTTTCTGGATGGGCGTTGATGTCCCTGGAGAAGCATTAAGCAATGTTATAATTACAAAACTTCCATTTGCTGTTCCTTCAGAGCCAATGATAGAAGCCAGACTTGACAAAATTAAACAGGAAGGCAAAAACCCATTTATGGAATATTCTTTACCGGAAGCTGTCTTAAAATTCAAACAGGGCATTGGAAGACTGATAAGAAGTAAAAGTGACTCTGGAATTATAGTACTTCTGGACAACAGAGTAATCACCAAACGCTACGGAAAAATATTCCTCGATTCACTGCCCCCCTGCCCGATAAAGATAGTTTAAAAACAGTAATCAGTTACCTGTAAATACTCAAAGTTACTTTTTAGGGAAAAAACTCTACTTGATATATTTTATATATCCGATGTTTTAAATTTGTTATATTATCAAAAGATAATAGATTAAATGATTTTTAATGTAACTAAAAGGATATAGATATGTCACAGGCACAAGATGGAAATACTGTAAAAGTTCATTATACGGGAAAATTAGAAGACGGTAATATTTTTGACAGCTCCGTTGGTCGTGATCCACTTGAATTTAAAATGGGTGCAAAGCAGATGATACCTGGTTTTGAAAAAGGTGTTATGGGAATGAAATTAAATGAGAAAAAAACTGTTACAATTACACCTGAAGATGGTTATGGAGTCCACATTGAACACCTAGCAGCTAAATTCCCAATTGAACAGTTCCCACCAAACGTAAAACCTGAAATAGGTCAAAAATTACAGTTAAAACAGGAAAGCGGACAGCCTATTAATGTAACAGTTACAGAAGTTACTGATACAGAAGTATGCCTAGATGCTAATCATCATCTAGCTGGAAAAACTCTTATTTTTGATATCGAATTAGTAGAATTAAATCAATAATTTGTAAAAATCATGAAACTTGAGCTCTATTATTTCGAAAGTTGTCCATTCTGTCAAAAAGTACTCATTTATTTGGAAGATAAAAAACACGATATCATATTTTTTGATACCAGAATTCATTTTGAGTATAGAGAAAAACTATTTAAAATAAATGGCAGAACTCAGGTCCCATGTCTTATAGTTAATGATGAACCTATGCTTGAATCTGATGAAATAATGTCATTTCTAGACCAAAATAAGCAAAAATGGATACAAGCATAAGTTTACTATTTAAAAAATGATTAGGTGGTAGTCAAAATATAAACCTGATCATTTCTTCTTACTTTAACATCTACTGGTATACTTATAATAGCTCCTTTTTGGGCTTTATTTACTTTCTGATAATCCAACCTGATTTCTTTGACTGTTAATTTAACTGTTCCTGTGGTACTGCCTATAATAACGATTTCATCATCTAGAGAAAGATCTCCTTCTTTCAGCGTAATTTCAGCAATATTAATTTTGGAAAAGAAGTTTGTAATAACTCCAATTCTCACTTTCTTTTTTATTGCCTTATTGTCAGGTTGGTCACTCCACATATCAAAACTCTTTCCCATATAATAACCACCGTGCCAAAAACCGCGATTAAAAACAGTGCTTAATTCTTCTTCCCACTTATCAATTCTATCTTTTGTATATTCATTATTATTTATTGCATCAACAGCTTCTCTGTATACTTTAGTTACCGTATGCACATAATCAGCTGCTCGACCTCTGCCTTCTAGCTTCAAAATAGTTACACCGGCTTCAAGCAGCTGATCGAGATATCGAATCAAACATATATCTTTTGGAGACATTACATATTTATTATCAATAACAAGTTCTGATCCGTCAGTTTCATCTATAACACGGTATGATCTTCTGCAATTTTGAAAACATGCCCCACGATTAGCTGAACTATTATACTGTGCCAAACTCATATAACATTTACCGGACACAGATACACATAAGGCACCATGCGTAAAAACCTCTATTTTAACAGGCTTACCATTAGGTCCTAGAATCGGGTTTCCATTCACACCATTGACAGCATCAACGATATCTTTTATCTGTTTTAAACTTAGCTCTCTTGCCATAACCATCACATTGGCAAACTGTGCAAAAAATCTTACCGACCCAATATTAGAAACATTTGCCTGGACCGATATATGAACACTCAATCCCATTGAGTAAGCTTTCATAATGACAGCCATATCGCTGGCTATTACGGCTGTTATTCCAGCGTATTTAGCTGAATGTAGAATTTTTTCAACTTCAGTCAATTCATCATCATATATAACAGTATTCAAAGCTAAATAGCTGTTAACTTTATTTTTATTACAAATTTGAACAACTCTTTCAATATCTTTAATTGAAAAATTATATGACGACCTTGAACGCATATTCAGATTACCTGCTCCAAAATATATTGAGTCAGCTCCGGCATTTATTGCTGAATACAGAGATTCATAGGAACCTACAGGTGATAATATTTCTACTTTTGATGTCATAATATTTTGCTCTGTCTTTGAGTTTTCAGTTATGGCGGTGTATATTACAGATCGTTTTTATGTTTTAATATTAAAGTCATATGTTCTTTAATATTAAACATTAACTTTATTAGGTATAAGCTAATTCTAAAATTAGTTTTTTCAAAAAATCTAGATAAAATTTGAAGATTTGATATATAATGCTACATTTTTAGTGTTATTTAAAATTTAAACATCACCTAGATTTCTAGTAAATACTTTATTAGACATAATAAATTAAGATATAATCTATAAAATAGATACTTTTGCGAAACTATCTTGGAGAAAAGATAATAAACCATGAAAAAATTATTTTTAGGAGTTGATATAGGTTCAACTACAATAAAGGCAGTACTACTTACGAATAAACTTAAGGTACTAAGCAGCCTTTATAAAAGGACAAAACCGGCAAAAGCAAAACCGGTTGCCTGTAGCGGCAGTTGTCATACATGTGGAACCTGTAACATGGGTGCTTTAAAAAATATCATTGATAAATTTCTTAGCGATCAGGGCTTAAGGCAGGATGACATCAAATGCACAGTAGTAACAGGAAGTCAAATTGTAGAAGACACTAATGAATTCATTAAGTATGACTTTAAAGTAAGTGAAGTTTCAGCTCATGTAGCAGGCGCAAGACAGTACTATCCTAAATGTAAAGCTATTCTTGATGTTGGCGGTCAAGATAGTAAAGCTATGATGTATAATGAAAAGATGAAGATGTGGACTTCAAAAATGAGTGGTATTTGTGCTGCAGGCACAGGAGCTTTTCTTGATAGTGTAGCATTAAAACTAGCAGTGCCTGTAGAAGAAATGGCAAGTATTGCAGACTATACATCCGATTTAGAGTTTTCATCAGTCTGTGCCGTTTTAAGTGCAACTTCAATTAATAAATTTAAAAATAGATATCCACTTGGTCAAATAGTTGGCGGTGCATGCAAAGCACAAGCAAGAACTATAATGTCCGGAGTTGGTGATCTTTTCTTTGATTATGAAGGTGATATCATATTCCAGGGCGGAGTTGCTGCAAATAAAGCCGTAAGACATTATCTAAAAGAAATAACCGGTGCAAATAATATAATTGTTCCTGAATATCACTCTGTTATGGGTGCACTTGGAGCAGCCTGTATTGCACATAATTTTGTTAATATGGAAAATAATTTAGTTGATAATGCTGTAGAATACGGAACTGGACAGTTTAAATCTATTGCCATGAGAACTAAATATACAAAAAAAGATTTTTTTGGACGTAAAGATGAAAAACCAGTATGGAGAAATCTATTTTATCCTACAGAAATCTTAAATGCTTTTGATGCAAAAATTTTAACACTTGAAACATATGCAGCCCTGTTTGCAAGAAATAGGAAAAAAATAAAAAATGCTTTTGATACAGCAGCATATAAAGGTTATACAGGTGCAGAGACATGCTCATTTTTGAGAACTCTTGAAGGAATTAATTTACCTGAACCGTCTTATGTTCTTTCTACATCACAACCTTGCCTGCAGGGTGAACGTGTATTTAGAGATCTAATTAGAGGCTTTAAAAAAGAAGAACTATTTTATTCACTGCACACACCTACAACTTCTGACGACAATGCAGTAGAGCATTTAGCAGCTGATCTTGAAAAATCTGTTTCACTAATGGAAAAAGCTCTTGGTAAAAAAATGGATATAAACAGATTACAGGAAGCTTGTGAATTATCAAATCAGGCTAAAATGTACTCAGATAAATGTAATGAATTACGTTTAACATCACCTCCATTAATTAGAGGTAGTCTAGCTATTTATTTTGCAGTAGTGTTCTCTCAGTTATGGGGAAAACAGGAACTGGTTAATGTTCAGAAACAACTTTATGAAGATCTTCTTAATAGGCGAAATGAGATTGAAGGAAAAATTGATATAAAAGATACACATAGAGTTTTATGGCTCCATTTACCTCCTTTCTATGATAGTAGGCTACTTGACTATATCGAAGTTACATGTAATACACCAATAGTTTTTGAAGAGGTAAACGCAGTTGACTGGGAACCGTTAAAAGTTAATTATCCATATAGATCACTTGCAAAAAAACTTCTAACTGTCGGCTTCTTAGATCCAAAACTTAGAGTTGACAAAATAAAAAAAGCTGCAGTTCAGGGTAAACTTAACGGCTGCATTCTATACAATCATATGTTTGGTAGATGTTCTATGGCAGATGCTTCATTAATTAAGCACTTAAGAGAAGAGCTGAATGAAGCTCTTATTCCTCTACTTGTTCTTGATGGAGACTGTATGGACCCAACAATTGACCCATGTAGTACATATACTAAAATAAATGCATATTCTGAAGCACTGAATAGCAGAAAATTTGGAAATATGTTTGGACCACTAAAGTAATTAATCTAGAAATTTATATATTTAAAAAAGAGTAATCAGTTCTCAATTGATTGCTCTTTTTTTATACAGTGTGAAGTTTTAAATCTCTAGCCACAATTCCCTAGCTCCTAATCTACTTTATCCCATACTCGTTTAATTTTCGGTGCAATGTCCTGCGGCTTATGCCAAGTTTCTCTGCAGCCTGAGTTTTATTACCTTTAGTTTCATCAAGAGATTGAATAATTAATCTCTTTTCGTTATTTTCCATATTTAAATCATCTAAAGGAATAAATTTTCCAGCCAATTCAGGAGAGACACTTTTTCTAATATTATATGGGATATTTGCGATATTAAGAGTTTTTTCTCTACACAATATAACCATTCTTTCAATACAGTTCCTTAATTCTCTAATATTTCCAGGCCATGAATAGGAACTCAATATATTTAAAGCTTCATCTGAAATACCAAAGACATCTTTTCCATTTTCTTTGGCTAAACTTATAATAAAGCTATTTATCAAAAGCGATAAATCTTCTTTTCTTTCACGCAATGGAGGTAATTCAATTGTTAAAATATTTAATCTAAAAAATAGGTCTTCACGAAATTTTCCTGCATTAACCATTTCTTCAAGATTTTTATTAGTAGCAGCCACTATTCTCGAATCAACACTTATAGATTCAGTGCCGCCTATACGCTCAAATGTTTTGGTTTCCAATACACGCAGCAGTTTAACCTGTACCATCGGATCTATTTCGCCAATTTCATCTAAAAATATTGTACCTCCATCAGCCAATTCAAATCTACCTATTCTTCTTTCACTTGCCCCTGTAAAAGCACCTTTTTCATGGCCAAACAGTTCGTTTTCCAGTAAATTAGCAGGTAATGCAGCACAATGAACAGGAATAAATGCACCTGTTCTTCCGCTTAATGAATGCACTGCTTGTGCTATAAGCTCTTTTCCTGTTCCGCTCTCACCTGTTATAAGAACTGTTGCTTTAGCCGGTGCAACCTGTTTGAGCAGATCAAAAACTTCATTCATTTTCCTGGATTTGCCAATAATATTTTCAATGCCGTATTTTTTATCAAGCTGTTTTTTAAGCCTTTTATTTTCTTCTTTAAGTTCTTTCGACTCTAAAGCTCTATCCAATAATATTTCCAACCTATCAATATCTATCGGTTTTGATATAAAATCATAGGCACCGCATTTAATTGATTCTACAGCAGTCTCGATTGAGCCATACGCCGTTATAAGAATACATGGTGGTGAAGGATTCTTTTTAACTGTTTCATTCAGCACGTCCATACCTGTAGCACCTGGCATCTGTATATCAGTGAGAACTAAATCAAAATTGTTTTTCTGAAGAATATTTATTCCGCGAAGACCATCCTCCGCGACAGTAATATCATATTTACCTCTTAGGAGTTTGGAGATACCGCTTCTGGTGTTTCTATCATCTTCAACTAAAAGAATTTTCTTTTTTTCTATTGTTTTATTATTCATATTGATTTTAATCTTTATTTGTTTCATTATAGGATTCAAGCAACTTAATCCTATGCGTTCTAAGAGGAAATGATATTATAAATAGTGTTCCCTTGCCAGGTTCACTTTCAACAGCTAACTCAGCACCATGTTCCCTAATTATTCTTTCTACTATCATAAGCCCTAATCCTGTGCCTTTATTCTTCTTTGTATAATAAGGCTCAAAAACATTTGTCATATCATTTGCGGATATTCCACAACCTGTATCTGCAATTGATAGTTTAACACAATCTTTTTCTTTATCTAAAATGGATCTGATCTTTATAGTCCCGCCAGTTGACATTGCCTGCATAGCATTTTTTAATAAATTAAAAATAACCTGCTTTAACTGGTTATGATCAGCTAAAATATAAGGTAACACTTTTGGAAAACTAATATCAATTTCAATATTATGCTCCTCAAATTCATTGCTCATAAACTTGACAGTTTCATCTAATAATTCTTTTAAATCAAGTTCTACCAGATTAGGTTTTTGAGGTCTAATCGCACTCAAAAACTGCGTAATGATTAGATCTAGTCTTTTAACTTCACTTTTTGTAATAGCCACTATTTCTTTAGCTTCATCATCAAGTTTATCTTTAAAGTTACGTTCAAGAAGCTGAAGATGAATATTTAAACTATTTAAAGGATTTCCAATCTCATGTGCTACACCGGCTGCCAGCATAGACATCATCTCTATTTTTTCAGATTCAACATTCTCCAAATCACTGCGTTTTTTTTCAGTAATATCCCTTAAAATAATAGTCGCCAATTCCTGAGCTTCTTCGTTAGGAACTATATAAAAATTTAAAACACGCTTTGTGGGATAAAAAACTTTAACATCCTGGCTTGATATCCTATACCACTCTTTTTCATCTTCCTGAAGTATTCGACTCCAGTCTATATCTCTTAAAAAAGTAGAAATACGCTGTTCTTTTATATTATCGGGCACACCCAGCATATTTATGGCACACTTATTTGCATAGTGAATATTAAGCTTTCGGTCAATAACAATCACACCTTCTTTGATTGCGTTAAAAATGGTTTCTAAAAAACCATTCTGCTTAACCAATTTGAGAATAAAGGCCTGCATATTACTTGGATCAAGATGATCCAGCCTTGTAATTAAACTTTCTAAAAATGTTTCTTTCATTATTTAAGTGAATTTTCTATTTGAAATTAAATTTTACTGTCAAATATAATTTATTATAAATTGATTTTATTGCCAGTAGTTGAATAAATAAGTGCTTCTCATATAACGCGAGTTTCTAATTTTTAAATTTATTAGTTGGAATATGATCCTGCACATCTGTAAATATCACGATTGTTTGCAACTAATATCATTGTACCAAACTTATTTAACGGCTGACTGGGAAGTCAACCCTACCGATATATACACCATATGTTACTACATTGTTATAACTATTCAATTTCTGTGACTAAGTAAATATTCTAAAGAAATGATTTTAAATACCCCAATCACTAGCCCCCAGCCACTAATCACCAACCACCTATTTTCCTACATCAAGCTGCTTCTGAACAGGCTGAGACTGTATCGGTGAAATTCCTGTATTTACAAAAACCTGCTGCTGGATTTTACTAAATGCATTAACATAAGCCTGTGCGTCTAAGACAGGTTCATCATTCTGAACCATCCTACCTCCACCCTGACCACTACTCACATAATAACTTGAATTATTAACAAAATTTATTCTTATACTTGTTTTATTATTGGATTTTAAACTTGTTATAAAAGCTGTAGATGTATTATAAGTAGTAGAACCCCAAAAGTTCGTCTTTTTAGGGCTTTGAGCAGTTATAAAACTTGTATCATAATTAGCACTCGAAATTATATATCCTAAATTCTGAAAAACTGTTACTGTAGAGTCAAAAGCAGCCCTCTTGCCTATATTAAAAACTTTCGTCTGCATTAATTGTATTTGCAAAGGAGTCATCTGAGGTGCACTTGGCCCAACACAGCCGGCTAATGATAGCAACACCATTATAAACGAAAGATATATCAAAAATCTTAATTTCATCTGTTTTCCTTATTTTCTAGAAACTGGTAGATAGTGACTTAAAGTTTGAAACAGTTTTTCCTTTAAATGTAATAATAATAGTCATTGTTTTTTGAGAACGCATAAACCCGCTATCACCGTAATTACCGCCTCCCAATAAAATATTCCAGCTATTACTATTTTCAGCATTTCTTGTAACTGTAGCATTTGTCTGATAAGTCCATACAGAATTATCTTCTGCATCCTGTGTTACGATATTAGGTGCTCCAAACGCCTCAAGGACCTGCTGCTGAGTCGTCTCACCTTTCTTTAACGTTAGAGAAACATTGCCGGACGTATATGGTGTTTTAGGATATCCCATTTTAGTATTACAACCTGCAAAAGCTAATAAAAATAATACACAAATCAAACTATATACGGCTGTTCTTATTTTCATTATTCAAATTTTTCCTATTTTTTATATTTGTTTTTATTGATTGTTTTGATTTACATTATTTTTTATAGTACTTTTCTTATCATCAGGCAACGGTTTTGCTACTGAATGATTTATTTTTTTATCATTAACAGATTTATCATTACCACTGCCTGTGATAATTGTAGTTTTATCTGTTGTCACAAGAGGTTCACTATTACTACTCTCTGTACCTTTAGGTATTTGTAGTACATTTATTCTATCCGGTAAACCTGAGTTATTTTCTATATTTTTACCATCTTCTGATATTTTTTTCATGGTTGCTTCGCCATTAGTTGTAATTATTTCGATTCCATTTTTAGTTTTTTTTACTAAAAATTTAGGTCTCAGTATATTCTTAGCAGCCTTTTTTTCAACATTATCTTTATCTTTTGAACCCGAATTTACTACATTAGAGTTCTTTGCTTTTAGCGTATTATTATTGGTGGCAATCTCTTTAACACTTTTTTCTTTACTTGTCTGAGTTTGATCTACCCTATTGCCTTTTTCTGAATCATATGATTTAGATGGAACAGTAACATTTGTTACACCACCAAAAGCAGAAGAAATAAAAATCAGTAAAAATAGTAAAACCATATAATTTATTTTCATAGTATTCCTTATTTAAAACTACAGAAATGTAATCATTTATTATATTAATTTTAATGCAAATCAATATAGATATTAATTATAACCGATCCTTTTACATTCTCAAACTATTGTATTTAGCAAAATTGCTATATACATTAAATTGACAAGTGTAGGCACATAGATTTTATAAACAGCGATTTCTTCGTAACCACTTAATAGTTTATATCTATATTTTTTTAAACGAAAGCTATATGAGATATAGGCAATACCAGGTTATATATGATTTTCTTCAGAAACGGCTTATTATCCACTCTTATATTCTATGTGTAAATAATAATTATAACTATCTTAGGAATACCATTTTCACCCAAAACTTAAAAAAATATCCCCATCCGAAGAACAGAGATATTTGATGCTAAAATAATATTAAAATCACTAAGCCACCCAACAATAGGTTGGCGTCACGGCACAATAGCCTTTTAAAGCTATAGTGAACTTATGCCTTTAGATAATGTATTATATTTCATCTGAATCCAGTGTAACGATCTTATCAGGATTATCAGCTGCAAGTTTTTTCAATGTACCGCTTGGAACAACTGATATTGCAAGCGTGCCTGATTGCGAAACAACATATTTTGTATCATCATAATCACCACCACTATTACCAGCCACCAACATCACCTTACTTTTTGCTTTCTTTTCAAGATTTTTTACAACAATTACTTTCCCTTCATGATCTACTATATAAAGTTTATTTTCAGAATTTTTCACATATCTATTGTCATATACGACAGAAAATGTGTTATTATCCAATACTTTTAAAGCATTTCCTGCAATATGCCCTGTTTCAGGATTATAAGGAACTGTTGCCAGCTTAAAGTCATACTTTCTTGTTTTAGTATAATTAATATTTTTTTCTATATACTTCAGCATAGCAGCAACAAAATACTGATTGCTTCCGGTAACTATCCAGACATCATACCCTGAATCTGTAAACTTTTGGAGAATATCGAGCATAGGAAGAAAAGCATATTTATTAGGAGAATAATCATCTAAATACTTCATTACTGCAGTAGACATATTTTCAGGTGTCATGCCTGCAGTAAATATTGATGTTTGTGTAAACTTGCTGTATTGATCAGGTTGTATATTCGTTCTGCCTTCCAGATATTTATCTTTTTCAATTACATTTTTCTGGAATTCACCATCTTTAGTTGAAAACATTGGAAAAATCTTAAATGGAAACATCTTACTGTTATAAGCAGCCCAGATGTAAAATGCAGGCTGACCGGCAAATTTTTCATTCTTCATTTCCTTTACAGGAATATTTTCATTATACAGTGTGCCATCCCAGTCAAAAACAGCTATTTTACCTTTATCTTTGTTTATCTCTATAAAAGTATTTATCTTCACAAGTTTTTTGTATGTTTTCCAGTTATTAAAGTTCCAGTGAGGATAATCTGACTGAACCGGCGCAATAGTTTTTCCTTCGTATTCTGGACTTTGTTCTACTGAACGACAGGCTCCCAGCAGAATAAATGCGGATAAAACTACTAGCAGCATAATACTTTTACGAATTTTTCTCATAATTTTTACAACCCTCTTTCTTCATTTAGATTTTTCACTTATTGATACATATAAAATAACAGGAAAAATAAACAGCATAAATATAATCATTTATTATCCTACCATACACACAAAACGATGTAAAATTACATTATAACAGATCCTATTACATTCTCAAACTATTGTATTTATCAAAGTTGCTATATACATTAAATTATAAAAATACCAGTTTATGATTATAGTTTTCGGGAGATCTATTATTAATAAGTAAACGCATAACCTAAATACTTAGCATATCATATAGAATATAAAAATAGGGGATAATTTTATATAATGGAAAAAACACTACTACAGAAAGAAATTAAAAAATCCAATAAGGAATGGACATTCACTTTTTTTGGAACAGCCATAGGATCAGGAATTCTATTTATACCTCTACAGGCAGGTATTTCTGGTATTTATGTAAGTGTTATCACAATGGTCTTAGCATTTTCAGTAACCTATTTTGCTCAAAAATATTATTGTGCAATAATTGCAAGATGTCAATCAGCAGACAGTTATAATAAAGCTATTGAAGAGTATTGCGGCTATAGTTTTTCATCATTCATATCTATAATTTTTGCGATACAGCTCTTTGTCAGTATTCTTATTTACTCAACGGGTTTAAATGCAAACTTAGGTGAATTTTTAGTAAGTTATAAAATAACCAGTTCAAATTTAAGTTCTGTACCTCTTTTCCCATTATTAATTCTAGGCGTACTAAGGGATTGTAAAATAATAAACTAAGCGATATTTAATAATCCTGTAAAACGAGTATACTTTTATGTATGAGTATAAAACAGGAAGAAATAGATTTATTCAGAGAAAAATATTTGACCCT
>Ga0233437_1005671_pt1 | contig 13329 bp, 14 predicted proteins | sample SI_122_August201_FD_182714 | JGI IMG/M metagenome (GOLD analysis project Ga0233437, IMG submission 182714) | Seawater microbial communities from Saanich Inlet, British Columbia, Canada - SI_122_August2016_200_MG | ecosystem: Environmental > Aquatic > Marine > Inlet | place: Canada: British... | reverse complement strand
CCTTACGGTCCGGAATGGCACAACAAGATCGCCTCGGAATTCGCCATCAAGGGCGACGGTTTCGACTTCGCGATGTGGGACAGCCAATCGACCGCCGAATTTGCCGGCGCCGGGCATGCCTATTCGATCAATAAGATCTTCGGCGACTCAGCGGTTCTCGAAGCTCCGTTGTTCCCGTCTTCGTCGCTTTCCCGGTACGGCGAATATCCCGACGATTCAGGCGAATTCTGGGGCCTTCCGGTCAACCAGGACGCCTATGGCTTCATGTACCGCAAAGATCTGTTCGAAGATCCGAAAGAAATGGCGGCTTTCAAGAAAAAATACGATTACGACCTGGTGCCGCCGCAAACCTATCAACAGGCCCGCGACATGGCCGAATTCTTCACCCGTCCCGATCAGGGGCTCTATGGGTGGGGCCAGATGGGTGGCCGCGAATACGATTTTGTGACGACGGCATCCAACAGCTTCATGTGGTCTTTCGGCGGCGAGCTCTACAATCCCAAGACCTATGAGGTCGAAGGCTATCTCAATTCGCCGGCATCGGTCGACGGCGTGCAGTTCTTCGTCGACATGTTCAAGTTCGGCCCCTCGGGCGCCAGCAACTGGGGTTGGGACGAAGTGAACGCGGCCTTCCAACAGGGCCAACTCGCCATGGCCATGCAATGGTACTACTTCAACTCGTCGAATGCCGATTCGAAGGTCAGCAAATACGCCGACGTCACCGGTTTCGGTAACCTTCCGGGTGCGATTGGCCGGGACGGCAAGTTCCGTCGCCAGTTCAGCGTCGGCGGACAGGGCATGGGCATCAACAAGTACTCCAAGAAGATCGGCACGCTGGTCAAATTCATGGAGTGGTACTTCCAGCCCAAACAGCAGATGCGTTATGCGAAGGTTTGTCAGACCGGTCTGAAGGCGGTGCTTGAAGATCCGTCCTGGCAGGGCCTGAATTCCTACAACAAGCATTTCGCCGCTGCCCTGCAGTACACCAACGACTACTGGCACCTGCCGGAATATCCGGTGCTGCTGGATCAATTGCAGGAAGAAGTCTCCAATGCCGTCACCGGCAAAAAGACCGTGAAACAGGCGCTGGACGATGCCGTCAAGAAACACGAACGAACCCTGAAGCGTGCCGGCTACAAGATCACGCGGACGGCGAACATTCCTGAGGTGCCCGACACTGTCGTTTTACCCGTCGGCCAGGATAAGATTGTTCCGTTGCCGTTTAACTAAGTGTCGTAGCGAGCCGGCGTAATTGTCGTCGGCAGAGGGTTATCCGTTCCCCCACGCACCGCGGATCGCGCGGGGGGACGGGGCTCCCTCGAAGGATCTCGGGGCAAAGAGACGACCATGAACAACCAGTCGAGAGCGGTTCTGCTCATCCCCTTCGCCTTTATTCTGCTTTATATGGTTTACAGTATGGGCCCGTTGTTCTGGCTGCTCATTTCCTCGTTCAAGGGCCGCATGGATCTTTTCACCATGCCGCCAAAAATTTTCTTCACACCGGACTGGTCCGGGTACCAGGCCGTATTCGGTGTCGGTGCAGCCAAGGATACAGCCGCCGCAATCGGTGTCGTCGACGCGCTGATTAACAGCATCGTTTGCGCCTTTTCGGGAACCTTCCTGGCGGTTCTATTTGGAACGCTGGCGGGTTATTCGGCATCGCGCTTTGATTTTCCCGGCAAGGGCGATTTCATGTTCTTCGTCCTGTCGACCCGCATGGTGCCGGCGATCGCGATGATGGTTTTTTTCCACTCGATGTTTTCCGAATTGGGGCTGGCCGATACGCAGATCGGGGTCATCATCATCAACACCTTCATCAATGTCGGTCTCGCCACCTGGATCATGAAGGGCTTCTTCGACGGGGTACCCCGCGAGGTTGAGGCGATCGCCCTGATCAACGGTTATTCGCGCTTCTACGCCTTTCGCAAACTGGTTCTGCCGATGGTCAAGGGCGGCATCGCCGCGACCGCGGGTTTCTGCTTCATCTTCGCGTGGAACGAGTTCGCCTTCGCGTCGATCCTGACCACCACCAAGGCCAAGACCCTGCCAGTCAAGATTTCCGCCGCCATGGGATCGACCGGCGTCGAATGGACCCAGATTTGCGCCGCCGGCGTGGTGCTGGTCATTCCGGTGGTGATTTTCTTCTATCTGATCCGGCGTCATCTGCTGATGGGCATGACCTTCGGCGTGCTGGGCAAGAGTTCATAGGGGGGCGGGAAAATGATCCGCAATTTCTTTCGTAAACCGCTCTCGGACCGGGTTCTGTGCCTGACGTTCCTGATGCCGTGTCTGCTGTTGTTGGTGTTCATGATCGCCTATCCGTTCGTGACCCTGGTTTCCAACAGCTTTTACCGGTTCTCGGCGTTACGAAGCGCCCAGCCGGCGGAATGGGTCGGGCTGGAAAACTACGTATTTCTGCTGACAGACTTCGAACTATGGGAACGGTTCATTTTTACCGGCAGATTCGTGTTGGTTACCGTCACCCTGCAGTTTTTCCTGGGGATCTGCGTTGCCTACATCCTGCAGCGCGATTTCAAGGCACGCGACGTCATTTTTACGATGCTGATGATCCCGATGATGCTGTGCCCGATCGCGGTCGGCTTCCTTTGGCGCTACATGTTCAATTCCGAATGGGGGGTGATCAACTATCTGGTTTCGCTGATAACCGGGGCGAAGGTCAACTGGCTGTCGGTGACCGACAACGCGTTGTGGGCGGTCGTTATCACCGATACCTGGATATGGACACCGTTCGTCATCCTTCTGGCGACCGCAGCCTTCCGCGGGGTGCCGAAATCCATGTATGAAGCGGCGGAGGTGGACGGGGCGTCGGCGCTTTTTCGGTTCTTCAACATAACGCTTCCCCTGTCGGCGCCGATCCTGTTCATCGCGCTGCTTCTCAGGCTGATCGATTCGTTCAAGCAGTACGACCTGTTTTTCGCCCTGACCGGCGGCGGCCCTGGTTCATCCACGGAAACCGTATCGTTCACGCTGGGCAAAACCGCATTTAGCTATTTCTACACGGGCGAGGCGTCGGCGCTTGCGGTCATCCTGCTCATCATCATTATCGGGATGTCCTTAATCTTCGTTCGCTATCTGACCTCACTTGCTGAGCGGAGCTAAGGAGAACCAGTTAAATGGCACGCGTTGACATTAAAAATCTCGTCGTCCGGTTCGGAGATTTCACGGCCGTGGACGATGTCTCGATGACCATCGACGACGGCGAGATGGTGGTTTTCCTGGGCCCGTCCGGATGCGGTAAAACGACGACATTGCGCTGCGTTGCCGGTCTCGAACAAGGAACCTCTGGCTCGATCGAATTTGACGGCAACGCCGTCGATACGCTTTCGCCGTCGCAACGCAACATCGCGATGGTGTTCCAGTTTGTGACGCTGTATCCGCATTTGAAGGTAGCCGACAACATCGCGTTTCCGCTGCGCGCGCGCGGCATGGCCAAGCCGAAGATCCGCCAAAAACTGGATTGGATCGCCGAGGTATTTTCGATGGGCGATCTGATGAAACGCTATCCGCCGGGGTTGCCACCGGGCGCCAAGCAAAAAGTGGCGCTGGCCCGTGCCGTCGTCCGCGAACCCAAAGTGCTGCTGCTGGACGAACCGTTGTCGGCCATTGATGAACGCTTTCGCGAGGAGATGCGTTGGGAATTGGGCCACCTGCAAAAGCAACTGGGATTCACGACCATCTACGTCACCCACGATCAGCGCGAAGCCATGTCGCTTGCCGACAGGATCGCCCTGATGCGTGACGGCAAGATCGTTCAGATCGGATCGCCAGCCGACATGTACGACCGGCCGGTCAACGAGTTCGCTGGTTTCTTCATCGGATCGCCGGGTATGAATTTCGTCGACGCCAGGATTGAGGAAAGCACGATCCTGCTTGGTTCCGCGGGCATTCCCATTTCAGCCCCCGGCGAGTACCTGGCGAAAGTGCGCGAAGCGGCCGGTCCCGAAGTGCGATTGGGAATTCGTCCGCAGGATGTTCATCTTGAGGCCGACGGTGATGGCGACGGTCTGCTGAAAGCCGAGATCGTCAATTCCTACGCGGTCGGGCGCGAGCGTTTCTTCGATTTTCGCATCGACGATTCCGTCTTGAAGGGTATGGACCCCAGCGGGACCGGATTGACAGGGGACACACGTATCCGCTTCCCGATTGAGAAGGTCCATTTTTTCGACAGGACAAGCGGCGAACGCCTGAGCAACCAATGAGGGGCGTGGAAACAAAACATGCTTGAGATCAACGGCATAAAAAAGAACTTCGGTGGCAAGGCCGCTTTGGCCGGCGTCGATTTGGAAGTGCGTCAAGGCGAAGTCTTTGTCCTGCTGGGCCCGACCGGCGCCGGCAAAACCACGATGCTTCGTGTCGTCGCCGGCCTTGAAAAGGTCGATGACGGGCAGATCGTCCTGAAGGGTCACGACATCACCGCCGTCGATCCCATGGAACGGGACATGGCGATGGTATTCGAGGGGTTGAACCTGATTCCCGTGTTGTCGGTGCGCGACAACATCGCCTTCGCCTTGAGATCTGACATTTACCGCGAGGATGAAACCGAAATCGAAAGGCGCTTGCAGCGTGTATCGGACGACCTGCACATCGGGCATCTTCTCGATCGCGACGTTGAAACCCTGTCGGGCGGCGAGAAGCAGCGGGTCGCGGTGGCCCGCGCCATGGTGCGCCGGCCGGTCCTGTTTCTGTTGGACGAACCGCTGAGTGCATTGGACCTTAAGCTGCGCGAGGAGCTCCGCGTCGAATTGCGCCAGCTTCACGAAAGGCACGGATCGACCATCCTTTACGCTACTCACGATTATCACTGTGCGGCGGCCATCGCAGATCGCATCGGTATCATCAACGACGGCAAGGTCTATCAATTGGGGCCGCTGCCGGAACTGCTGGAAAACCCGAACCACCGGGTTGTCGGCGAGTTGCTGGGCAGTCCGTCGATGGCCTTTTTCCCGGCCCGGCGGGATAACGGCGAGGTGCGCTTGGACGGGCTTGACATGGGACTGGCGGCCGATGCGTTGCGGGTGCCGGTGGCGGCCGACGGGACTCCGGTCCTGCTTGGCGTTTGGCCCGAGGATGTCGAAGTGTCGTTATCGGCACGCGAAGGCATGCAGAAAGGGGTCGTATACGCCACCGATTTCCGGGGCACCGACCGGGCGATCCAGGTGCAAGCCGGCGACAAGGCCTTCCGCAAGGTCGTGGAATTGGATTTTCCGGGACGGCAGGGTGATGATTGCTGGTTCGGATTCGCCGCCGAGAAGGTGTTTGTCTTCGACCACCAATCAGGGGCGCGCATCAACGGCGCCAATCATGCATAGGGGATCACGCAAGATGATGGACCATGCCACCAAGATCTTTCTCTACAAAACGGTGTCGGTGTTAATCTTCGGCGGATTTCTGATGATGGTGCAGCCGTTTAGCCTTGATTTGTACCGTTTCGGTTTTCCGGTCGTCCTGGCCGGGGTGATTGCGTTTAATATCGTCGACCATCTGCCGGCGCGGCCGAAGGTGGAATAAATCGGCCGAAACGCGCACGTAGGGATTTCAGCGGAGGAAATGCAAATGCCCGTCATCAAGAAGGTCGTAAACGATCCGAAAAACGTCGTCACTGAGATGATCGACGGGTTGGTCCTGGCCAGCAACGGCATCATGGAGCGGCTCGGCGATCTCAATGCCGTCGTCCGCCCGAGCATCGCCGACGACAAGGTGGCGCTTTTGATCGGCGGCGGCAGCGGCCACGAACCGATGTTTCACGGTTTCGTCGGCGAGAACCTCGCCGACGGTGCGCCCTGCGGTAATTTTTTTGCCGCCCCGGCGCCAGACCTCGTTTACGAAGTGACGAAGGCGCTCGATCGCGGCAACGGCGTTTTGTATCTCTATAACAACTATGCCGGCGACAACATGAACTTCGATATCGGCATGGAAATGGCCGAGGACGACGGCATCGACGTGCGCACTGTCCGCATTTTCGACGATGTTGCCGCGGTGCCGCCGGACCGCATGCACGATCGTCGCGGCATCGCCGGGGATGTGTTCATCATCAAGATATCCGGAGCCGCTTGCGCGACCCTCAAATCCATCGACGAATGCGTCCGTGTCACCGAAAAAGCCCGGAATTGGACGCGGTCGATGGGCGTCGCCGTGTCGGCGGGATCGATCCCCGAAACCGGAGAACCCACCTTCGTACTTGGCGAGGACGAGATCGAGATTGGCATGGGTGCGCATGGCGAACCGGGCGTGCGCCGCACCAAGTTGATGAGCGCTGATGAAATTACCGACATCATGACCGAATCCATCCTTGAAGAAGGCATATTCGAAAAGGGCGACGAGGTTGCGTTGCTTCTCAACGGGCTCGGCGCAACGACGATGATGGAAATGCTGATCGTCAACCGCCGCCTGAGGCCGATCCTTGCCGGCAAGAGCATCGACGTATACCGGACCGAAGTCGGCCCCTATCTGACTTGCCAGGAAATGCAGGGCTTCTCGATTACCCTGATGAAGCTGGACGACGAATTGAAGACCTATCTCGACATGCCGTGCGAATCCATTGGCTATACCCGTAAGTGAGGGCGACCAACATGGTAAAGGAACTTTCCATCGCCGAGGCCCGCGACATGTTCCTGGCCGTCGCCGCCGAAATGATCGCGGCCAAGGACCGGTTAACCAAGGCCGATCAGAAGATCGGCGACGGCGACCATGGGATCGGTATCGCGCGTGGCTTCGAAGCCGTGCAGGTAAAGTTGGAAGAAGATTCGTCCGAAACGCTCGACGCCCTTTTGAAAACGGTTGGCATGACGCTGTTGAGCGCCATCGGCGGTGCCGGCGGGGCCATTTTCGGGACTCTCTTCCGGGCCGGTGCGAAGACGCTGTCCGGGCGCGAAAGCCTGGACTCGGAGTCATTGGCAATCATGCTGAGCGAAGGGTTCGCTGCCGTGCAAGCGCGCGGCGGCGCCAAGCTGGGTGACAAGACCATGCTCGACGCACTCGGACCTGCATCCGAAGCAGCCTCGGCCGTGGCGCCGGATGCGTCGTTGTCCGACGCACTGGCCGCCGCCGTTGCTGCTGCACAATCTGGCACCGAGGCAACCATTGACATGATTGCCACAACCGGAAAAGCGCGCAGTCTCGGGGAACGCTCGATCGGTCATCCCGATCCCGGCGCGATTTCGACAACGCTCATCCTTGAGGCGATGGAACGGTTTGTCAGGCGTTATCAGGAAAAAGGGGGAAGCCGTGGTGCGTCGGATTGAAGCAGTTGTTGAGCCAACGGCCGGTCTCTTGGCGGAACTCGTTACCTAGAATTTTCATCGCTTTCCTCAAAAACCTCAGTGCAGCCTTGCGATCCCGCTTCTTTGTGACAAATGCCTTGAGGACTTCTCCTTCGTGATCAACAGCCCGCCAGAGATAGTAAGTTTCGCCGTTGATCCGTACGAAAACCTCGTCCAGAAGCCAGCGCCACTGAGTCCAATTTCGGTGCGCAGCGACACGCTTCTTCCTGATTTCCGCTGCAAAAATGGGACCGAACCGGTTCCGTAAGGCGCGCACCGTTTCGTAGCTGATGTCGATACCTCGCTCGTAGAGAATATCCTCGACCTGCCGCAGCGGCAGCGGGAAGCGGACATACATCATGACCGCCAAACGGATGATATCGGGCGATGTCTTGAAGTATCGGAATGGATTTCTCATCCGAGGACGTTAAGAGACGAGCTTCCGGCGCTCAACCAATTTTCCTCTGACACGGCCTTCTCGATCACTTCATCAATGTGGACCCGCCGACCAGCCCAAGGATGCCACGGATAAAGAACCTCCTGACAATCGGTCCCGTGGGCGTTCCATCGTCGCGTTGTACAACACGGTCCGGCCCCACAGTTCGTTGGGTTACGCCCCGCCGGCACCGGAAACCATCTTGCCCCGCCCTGCTGCCCGCGACTTCGCCACGCTCCGTCCCGTCCAGCAGGGCGATCAACCGCGCCAAACTCTAACTTAGACGCTGGACCACACGACGGGGTCAGGTCACCGGGACGTGACCAAACGGAGTCGTCCACACATGACACGCCTCCCTGCAAGCGATCCAGTTTGAAATGTGGCTCAGAAATGCATCAGCTCGGCGGTTAGATCTCGTGCCGCCGCGTTGACGCCGGGGCCTCGCCGCATTCTAGTTGATGTATAGCCAAGCCGAAAACCGACGAAAAACAGGCCTTTCAAGACATGGTTGCCGGTAGGTGAGGCGTGAGAAGGGCATGTCCCAACGGAGGAATTGAAATGAAAAAGCTGTTGAACGCGCCAACCGACTATGTTGACGAGGCGCTTGATGGATTGACAATGGCCTATCCCTCGCTGGTGCGCGCGGGCACGGCAGGTCGAGTCATTCGCCGCGCTGGCGGTATGCGCAACGACAAGGTTGGCCTTGTTTCGGGCGGAGGCTTTGGCCACCTTCCGCTGTTTACTGGATACGTTGGATCCGGTTTGCTCGACACATGCTCGATCGGCAACGTCTTTGAAGGACCAAGCATCGCCAGCTGTGTCGACGCCATTACGCTCGCAAATGGCGGACGAGGCGCGCTGCTGCTTTACGGCAACTATGGCGGCGATCGGATGAACTTCGACATGGCGGGCGAAATGCTCGAGGAGAAGGGCATCAAGACAGCAACTGTTCTCGGCACGGACGACATCGCCAGTGCCAGACCGGAAGAAGCGGAAAAGCGACGCGGCGTTGCCGGTATCATCTATGCCTACAAGGCCGCCGGCGCCAAAGCCGAAGAGGGGGCAGACCTCGATGAGGTTGCCCGCGTCGCCACCAAGGCCGTCGATGCAACCCGTACCTTGGGTCTTGCGCTCTCACCTTGCCAGGTTCCGACCGCAAAGCAGCCGTCATTTTCAATTGCTGAAGATGAGATCGAGATGGGAATGGGCATTCACGGCGAGCCCGGCATCTGGCGCAAAAAGCTGATGCCCGCCGACGAGATCGCCGGTGAAATGGTTCAGCGCCTTCTCGCCGATCGGCCGAAGAATGCTGGCGAAAGGGTCTGTGTACTCGTCAACAGCCTCGGCGCAACACCGCTCGACGAGCTCTTTATCCTGTATCGGCGGGTCGGCGCACTTCTCAAGGAAGAGCATCTAACTGTCGTCAGTTCCCTGGTGGGTCCTTTCGTCACCTCCATGGAGATGGCGGGTGTTTCGATTTCGCTTTGTTTTGTCGACGACCAACTCGAGGCATTGCTCACAGCTCCGGCCGATTGTCCTTTCTGGAGGGTTGGTTGATGAGCTTGAGTGTCAACGATCTCGCCGGTGGCGTAAGCCGTGCTCATTTGGCGATGGCGCATCTTGAACAGGTCTTGAACGAGGCGGATGCCAAGCTTGGTGACGGCGATACCGGCAGCATGCTTGCACGTGTGCTGGAACATCTGGCCGCCGTGAACCTCGACGAAGAGAACGATGTCGGAGCGGCGTTCAATGCTTTTGCGCTCGCCGCCGCTGCCGCTACCGGATCGAGTCTTGGAACCTTGCTGAGTACGGCGATGATGGCCGCGGGCAAAGAAGCGCGCGGCCAAAACGAGCTGGACTGGTCGGCCATGAGCGGTCTTTTCGCTGTCGCCCGCGACACCATGATGGCGCGTGGTCGCGCGAGCGTCGGCGACAAGACCGTACTCGACGGGCTCGACGCGCTCGCAACAGCGACGAACGGCCTTAATAATCCTAAAGCGATCGCCGAAGCGTCCATCACCGCGACGCGCGATGCTCTTGCACGCTTCCGCGGCCAGCCGTGCCGCGTCGGCCGCGCTCGTATGTTCGCAGAAAAAAGTGTCCAGCTTGATGATCCCGGCATGCTCGCGCTCGCCCTGTTGACCGAAGCGGTCGCGGGCAAGACGTCGGCAGCGGGCTAATGCTGGCGGCCCGCCTTACGCGGCAGCCGGAAAGTGCGCCGGAAGACCGGCCAGATATGGAAGATCAAAGTCGATCACAACTCAACTGAGGAGAAAAGAAGATGACCAAGGGCAAAGGAATGCCGAAGATGCGGGGGCTCGAACATGTCTCAATTACAGTTCCCGATCTGGACGAAGCCAGCAACTTCTTCGAAGACGTGCTCGGTTGCGAAGTGTTGTTCCCGGTCGGCGGGTTCAGCGAGGAAACCGGCATGAACATGGAGCGGCAGATCAACGTCGATCCGAAAGCCCGTTGCGTCGATTTCCGCTACCTGCGCTGCGGCAATGGCACCAACATTGAGCTGTTCCAGTACGAAGCACCCGACCAGAAGACCGAGTGGCCGCGCAACAGCGATGTCAGTGGCCATCACCTGGCCTTTTACGTCGACGATATTCACGCTGCGATCAAGCATCTCAAGGAAAATGGCGTGCGCGTGCTCGGTGAGCCGTCCGTGGTAACCAGTGGGCCGACCGCCGGCCTCAGTTGGATTTACTTCCTTGCGCCGTGGGGCATGAACCTCGAAATCCTCAGCTGCGAAAACGGAATCGCCCATGACAAGAGCGGCAAGACGGTGCTCTGGGCGCCCAAGACGCCCGGTGAGCGCCTGATCAATACCGATTAGATGATTGATAAGTTCCTCCCGGCAGTGATCCGCTTCGAGAAATCGAGAATTCGAGGAATCGGAGTGGATCGCTGATTTTTGGGAATGCGATCCGGGTCGCTTAATGTACGAACCCGCAATTACCGGGGTGAATTCACGCATGAATAAGGTGGCTTGCGCCGCATACGGGGGAATTTCGTTCTGCTAAGCTGTCCGAGCATTGCCTGTCGAACGGTCCAACAACAACACGCCGATGGATGGGCGAGCGTCGCGGGATTCCACGGGGAGCGCATTTAGTCTGGAGGCAAAATTGAAATCGATCAAATTATTTGCCCCTGATTCCGGTGCCGTCGTCCTGGCCGCCGACCACGGTGATGAACGCCATGTCTGGATCGCCAATATGAGGGAGGCCTTTTAGCGAATCCGGATCGACCCGGCACTCCCCAAAAATGATAGGTTATCGATCTGGCTTCCCATACAATCGCGCGGATTGTCGCCGAACGGATACGGTCGAGAGACATCGAGGAGACGTGATGTCCGTTTGTGGAGGAGTGCGGAATGCCTTACGATATCGATAGACATGCGCAACATATTACAACGGCAGTTGAATCGAACGGCGCCGCTTACTCGTCGATTGTAGCTTCATGGCGGCGCTGCATGTTTAGTTATGGCCTCGATCCCGGGGAGAATGCGTCGGCGCGACGAAGCCTTTCCGGCACCGAATTGCGGGAAGCTCGCCAACGCCTCGAACCACTGTTGTACACGGCCGAACCGACTCTCAACAGACTCCGGACGGCGCTCCCCAGCATGGGGTGCTCTATTATCATCGCAGATCTTGATGGCGTTTCCGTTCATTGGAGCGGCAATGATACGGAGCGGGAGGACGCTCGTCGCCTTGGCCTGTCGTCGGGAATTGACTGGAGTGAAAGGCACGAAGGTACGAACGGTATCGGAACCTGTCTGGTCGAGAAGCAGGCGTTGTCAGTCCGCGAGAAAGACCACTTTCTTGCGCGCGACACCGAACTCAGCTGCAGCGTCGCACCCATCTTCGATCATCAGGGCCAGATGACCGCGGCGCTCGATCTTGCATATTTTGGGAACGCTTCTTCCGAGGCGTTGATCGGGTTGCTCGCATATTCGGCAAGAGAAGCCGCATACCAGATAGAAGCCGCTAATTTCGTCAATGTCTTTAGTGATTCACGCATCATTGCGGTTTCGGATCATGTCCGCGCTTGCGCGGGACTTCTCGCAGTGGACGAAGATGACGTCGTGATCGGAGCGACGCGAATGGCCCGGTCGCTGCTTGGTATCACCGACAATGCCTTACGCAACGGTATATCCGCCATGGATCTTCGAACAGACACAGCCAATCTCGATGATACCATTGCTCGTGCCGAGCGAGGCACGATCCGTCGAGCACTTGTCCGCACGGGAAGAAATGTTTCGGCGTCGGCTAAGGCTCTAAACATCAGCCGTGCGACCATAAAGCGCAAGATGAAACAACACAATCTGCACAGATTGGACTGATCTTGATCATCGGGTCGCTTACCGGGACTTCACCTCGTCTTTGGTCCGGACAATACGCGAGCATTCAAGTTGTTTTGGGGCCGCAAAGGCGCTCGGCTTCAAGTTTTCCAATCGGACTGCGAACGCCGTCTACGATCACAACTTCTTTCATGGTTTTTTCCCTGGTCGTTGGCCCTTGGTGAAAATGTGCCGTTTCGATACTCCTGTCGGACTATGGGCGGCATCGCTCACGCCGTCTCACAAAACGCCGAGTATTTAAATTGCCCCGTCGCGCCGCCATGGCTCCCGTTGGCGCGAGTATGACCCAGGCGGCGGTGCCGCTCAAGAAATCAACGACGGCAACGGACGGGATTCTCGCCCAACCGTATTGGGGAAGGGAAGGCGGTTTTTGCGTGCCGCCTATTGGACCGGCTGAACGGGCATTGTCCCCGTCGCCGGACCTTGCGGAATTCCGCGCGGCGAAACGGTGATTGAGACTTCGGATCCGCGAAGCGTGCGGCCCTCAATTTGAATGGTCGCAATCCGTTCCTCGCGGGAATAGGTCAAGACACTGGTGGCGGCGCGTATGGAGGTGATTTCCTGCCAGCCGAATCCCGGCAGGCTCTCCTTGTAGAAATTGAACATTTGCCCCGAGTCGTTGGAGGCATTGATGACCAGGCGCCCGAACCAGCCTTCTCCAGCTCCGAATATCAGCGTTTTATCGACGTCGATCTCGCCGCCGGCGGCCATCGGCATGTCGGGAAACGTCGTGAAACCGGTAACCGTCGGTCCCGAATCGCCTGTGGTGACTGCGTTGCTGACTCCCACCTTCTGGGCGCAGCCCGAAAGCAAGGCTATTCCGGTGAATAGGGCCAAGGATAAAACCGCTGCCGATTTGCGCATAATATTTCCCCCATTACCGAAAAAACTCGGCTTTCCGGACTCGACGAAATCCCTTGTCAAACCTATATCATCCTGGCGTCCTTTGGCCAACTGGAAGTCCATATTTTGCGTGACGGTTGTTTTGAAGGAAGGGCGCCGGTATAATAATCGCGGAAATCGGATTATTCCGTTTGACAACTGCGGATGCGTGGCGTAGAAACCGCTCCCCGAGAGGCGCGGTTTAAAGCGCTTCTTTGTTCTTTGACATTGTGATTTTAGGAAGGGATACGCGGGCGGCTGTTTCGTTGCTGGCTTGGTCAGTTACGGAGTTTTCTGTCCTGTGTATTTCGGTCAACCATAAATTGACTCGAATTTGTGCGGGATGGAGCTCCTGGTCATTTCCG
>Ga0233437_1005669_pt1 | contig 13331 bp, 10 predicted proteins | sample SI_122_August201_FD_182714 | JGI IMG/M metagenome (GOLD analysis project Ga0233437, IMG submission 182714) | Seawater microbial communities from Saanich Inlet, British Columbia, Canada - SI_122_August2016_200_MG | ecosystem: Environmental > Aquatic > Marine > Inlet | place: Canada: British... | reverse complement strand
ATTACCTAAAGAGCCTATACCAATCCCTCCTGAGCGTTTTAAGCAGTTAAAATTGACAGGCGTGGTTTCCACTGCTGTTGTCTTGACTGATCTTAAAAACATCTCTTTAGAGTCTGAAACCGCTTATGCTAAACCGATTTTAAATTTTCAAACGGTGCCGGTGGACGCTCTGTTTGAAGTTTATCTGGATCAGACACTATTAGAGAACTTCAAGTTGAACCAAATGCTTAACGATTTGCAGGATGGTAAACATCAATTGGAGATAAAAGGCTTTGGCGAGCAGCCTTATGTCAAATCTATTCAATTTATTGTTGACACCAAATCACCTCAGGTTAAAACAGAAGAACCACAAAAAAGCATATGGGAACTGACGGAAAAAGAACCTTTAAAACTCACCTGGGATGAAATGATTGCTTCGGCTGAGGTTACTGTTGCTCAAACAAAAATTATCGGGAAAATCCAGGAAGATAAAAAAAGTGCACTTTTTAGCTTCGATTCAATACCTGATTTTTTTAAAAAAGCAGCTGAGCACAAAGCCTCAGTTATTGCAATGGATAAGGCCGGTAACCAGCAAGATCAGGACATTAAGCTTAAAATACTGAATCCACACCAACCCAAGCTAAGTACTGATCATCAATCCACAGAACTACGGTGGACCCAATCTCAGGATATAAATATCCAATCGGATCAGAAGATAAAAAGCTGGATCGTTAAATTGGAAGATAAAGTATTAGCATTTATGAATGAAAAAATGGATTTGGTTCAGGATCGGTCATTAAAAATTCCAAAGCAGGTTTTAAATGACCAGCCGGATGGACATTACCATTTAAGTATAAAGGCTGAAAATGCAGCTGGTAAATCTGGAGAGTTGTTATTGACCATAATACTGGATCAGACAAAACCGAAAGTATTGAAAGTAGTGCCAAAAGCAAACCTGGAAAATTTAAGGTTATCAGTCGATAGTTCCATAAAAATAATATTTAGTGAAAAAATCAAAAGATTGGAGGCTAAAATTAAAGGTGAAAAATGGAACCTTAAACCTGAACCTAACGGTTTGAGCCTTATTATTAAAGCGAGCAAACTGATTGGTGATGAGTCTCAGCCCTATTATATTCAATTTTATGATCAATCAAACCATTTTGGAGAGATTTATGGCCATATCCAAAATGAAACTAAAAACAAGGTCATAAAAACTGAAGTTAAAGTCAGTCAAAAAGTCAGAAACAGCAGTCCCCTGCTTAAAAAGGCTTATTTAAATACCATTTTATTAAAATCCCACACGCTGCTCGATCAAACGATTTTAATTAACAGACTACCATTTTACTATAATAATAGTCTGATTTCTTCTGATTCAATGGAGATTCTTGGAGAGTCAGGGATACAATTTAAGCACAATAATGACTGGTTAAAAAGTAAGTAGTAAATGCTGCTTTGTCGAATTGATTCATTAAAAAAGGGGGAACTCAAATTCCCCCTTCCTTCTGGATTTCTACTTCTGCGAAAGTTATTATTATAGTAATTACTGAAAACAATCACTCCAATTTTAGCTTTTTTTACAGGAAAAATGTTGAAGAAACAATTTCTCATTTAATGAATTCTCCTTGTATTAAACTGGAAATTCAAGGTATGGTTTTAGGAATTAATTTCGAATTTGAAGTTATGATCATATTTGCAGGGAGAAAAATATGGAACATTTGAAATTTGAACAAACCAATCAAACTGGTTTGCTAACGATCAATCGTGAGCAAGCCCTTAATGCGTTAAATCATGATCTTCTGCTTGAATTAGAAGATTTTCTGCAAAATACCCTTCCTCAACAGGATACGCGGGTTTTGATTATAACAGGTGCCGGAGCAAAAGCTTTTATCGCTGGTGCTGATATTAAACAGATGCAAAAATTGAATCATTTTGAGATGTTGAAATTTTGTGATCTGGGTCAGAAGATCAGTATCTTACTCGAGTCCATCGATGTTGTGACAATTGCTGCTGTTAACGGTTATGCTCTGGGCGGTGGTCTGGAAATCGCGTTGGCCTGCGATTTTATATACGCCAGTGAGAATGCCAAATTGGGTTTGCCTGAAGTATCGCTGGGATTGATTCCCGGTTTTGGTGGAACCCAGAGATTGCTAAGGGCAGTTGGAACACGCCGGGCGAAAGAGTTGGTGATGACAGGCAATCAAATCAATGCGGTAGAAGCATTGAATATTGGACTTGTGAATAAAGTGATGCCTTTAAACGAACTGATGGATAACTGTTATAAAACCGCAAATCGAATTCATAAAAATGCCTTTTCGGCCGTAACCCAGGCTAAACGATCAATTAATAATGGCAGTGCTCTTTCTATACGAGATGCGCTGGAACTAGAGAAACAGTGTTGCGCTGTTTGTTTTGCATCGGTTGACCGTTTAGAAGGTATGACAGCCTTTATAGAAAAAAGAGCCGCACAATTTGCATAAGGAACATTTTATTTCTATTATATATAAAGACGGTTTTAAAGGTTGGCTAAAAGAATCCATTCGGTTTCTTTCAGGTTTAAATCGATATTTTATAATCAGTAAATCTGATATCCGCATACGAGTAAAATCAAGTTATCAGGTCTTTCTGTGTTAATTTGAAGTGCTTTATGGTCGCGCTATTATCAATCTATGGAGAAATCCCTTGAAAAAAATAAGAGTTGTAACGGCCACATCTTTGTTTGATGGTCATGATGCCTCGATCAACATTTTTAGAAGGCTTTTCCAAAAACAAGGCTTTGAGGTGATTCATTTAGGTCATAACCGTTCAGTTTTGGAAGTCGTGGATACCGCAATTGAAGAAGATGCAAACGCTATATTGGTCAGTAGTTATCAGGGTGGTCATAACGAATATTACACCTATGTTATCGATTTGTTAAAAGAAAAAAAAGCAGAACATATTTTGGTGTTTGGTGGTGGCGGTGGGGTAATTCTCCCAACTGAAATTAAAAAACTGGAAGCATATGGCGTTGCCAGAATTTATCATGCGGATATTGGTAGACAATTAGGTATTCATGGTATTGTTGATGAGATTCAACAACAAATTACAAAAAAAGTAGCCTTAAAAAATGAAATTGATGATCTCAGGTTTATTGATATCGATAGCTTGAATACGGGTTCCGTTAAAAAGATATCCAAACTCATCTCTTTTTCAGAAAACTATGGAGATAATCCGGCATTTATAGAATGTAAAAAGCATATTAAAGTAAAGTCAGAATCTCAAAAACAATCCCTTGTCTTAGGAATTACCGGTACAGGTGGTAGTGGTAAAAGCTCGATCACTGATGAGCTAGTCAATCGTTTTATAAAGGTTTCTCCTGATATTCATGTGGCGGTATTGGCGGTTGATCCTTCTAAAAGCGCAACAGGTGGAGCTTTGTTGGGAGACCGAATCCGTATGAATTCGATATATCATGATCGTGTTTATATGCGAAGTTTTGCCACCCGGGATAGCTCCTCGGAACTTAGTGCTGCACTTGAAGATGCGATTTCTATTCTTAAAGCAGCAGCCTTTGATTTAATTATCGTGGAAACCAGTGGCATTGGTCAGGGTGATAATCTGGTGACAAAGATCAGTGATTACTCTCTTTATGTGATGACTTCGGAATTTGGGGCCCCGAGTCAACTGGATAAAATCGATATGCTGGATTTGGCAGACTTTATAATCGTCAATAAGTGCCGAAAACCGGGTTCAGAAGATGCACTGCGAGAAGTAATTATTAGATATATTCGGAATAAAGAGCTTAAATTTAGTAAAACCAGTAACCGTTCATTATTCGCTTTGGATTTACCGATTCTTGCTACGGAAGCCAGTGAATTTAATAATCCCGGGATTAATATTCTGTTTAAGGGCATCCTGGATAAAATAAAGGATGAACACAAGGCTTTTACCATAGATCGGACGATTCTGAACATTTTACCCACCGCAGGGCATAAAGATTTTAATTTGATTCAAGAAGATAGTACCCACTACCTGGCTGATATCGCCAGTACTGTAGATAAATATCACGCTCTATCAGCCAAAAATGTCACCCTGGCAGATCAATGTTACGCCCTCCAGAAAACTGTTGAGATGATTGAATCTGAAGCAGACCACTATTCCACAGAAACCCTCCCAACTTTGAAAGTCATCTTACAAAATAAGATTGATCAGCTAGATAAAAAAGCTAAACAATTTCTGGATAACTGGACTGAATGTAAAAATCAATATCAGCAGGATAAAATCACTTATACCGTCCGGAATCGAGAGGTTACAGTGGACACCCGGCTGGAAACAATTAGTGGCTCCTTGATTCCAAAAGTAGCTTTGCCTCCTTATCAGGCCTGGGGAGAATTATTAAGGTTCTATTACAAGGAGAATTTACCCGGATTTTTCCCTTTTACTGCTGGTGTCTTTCCTTTTAAACGGACATTCGAAGATCCTAAAAGGCTTTTTGCGGGAGAAGGCACTCCGGAACAGACCAATAAACGGTTTCATTACCTGACAGAAGAAGAAACAGTTCATCGCTTGTCTGTTGCTTTTGATGGTGTCTCCTTATACGGTGAAAATCCAAGCCCCTCTCCTGATATTTTTGGAAAAGTAGGTGAATCGGGTGTGAGTATCTGTAGTATTGAAAATATGAAAACACTATTTAAGGATTTCGACCTTACCGCACCCACCACCTCTGTTTCCATGACAATCAACGGGCCGGCACCGATTATGCTGGCTATTTATTTTAAAGCCGCAGTCGCCCAGGTGGAAGAAAAACAGGGTAAAAAACTGGATAAACAGGAGCAAATTGAGGTCTTTAGAAAACTAAGAGGAACTGTTCAGGCAGATATTCTTAAAGAAGATCAGGGGCAAAATACCTGCATATTTTCTCTGGATTTTGCCTTGAAGATGATGGGTGATGTACAATCTTATTTTACCCGGAACCAGATTAAAAACTACTATACCATTAGTATCAGTGGTTATCATATTGCTGAAGCAGGGGCCAACCCAATCACTCAACTGGCTTTTACACTGGCTAACGGGTTCCATTATATTGAACATTATCGTAATTTGGGATTAAAGGTAGATGAATTTGCGGAGAACTTTTCTTTCTTTTTTAGTAATGGAATGGAACCTGAGTATTCTGTTATCGGTCGAGTAGCCAGACGCATCTGGGCAATTGTCATGAAAGAGCTTTACGGCGCCGATGAGAAAGTACAGAAACTTAAATATCACATCCAAACATCAGGTAGGTCTTTGCATGCCCAGGAAATTGACTTTAATGATATTCGAACCACACTTCAAGCATTAATGGCATTTTATGATAATTGCAATTCACTCCATACCAACTCCTATGACGAAGCAGTAACAACACCTACTGAAGCATCAGTGAGACGTTCTATGGCCATACAGCTAATTCTGTCAAAAGAATATGGGTTAATGAAAAATGAAAACCAAAATCAGGGCTCGTACATTATTGATGAATTAACTGACTTAGTAGAAACTGCTGTCCTGCAGGAGTTTAGACGGCTTTCCCATAGGGGAGGGGTCTTAGGGGCTATGGAAAAACAGTATCAACGGAGTAAAATTCAGGAAGAATCATTGTTTTATGAAGAAATGAAACACAGCGGTGAAATACCAATCATTGGTGTTAATACCTTTTTGCCCAAAGCGCATCAAAAAAGCCATTTTGAAAACATGAAAGTTCAGAGGGCAACACCGACTGATAAACAGAAACAACTCGATAATTTATTGGAATTTGAAGCAATCAATAAGGAAAATGCCGAAAAAGCCATGATTGCATTGAGGCAGGTGGCTTTAAAAAATGGTAACATTTTTGAAGAACTACTTAACACCGTGCAATATGTTTCTCTAGGGAGAATAACGAATCTCTTATATGAAATTGGTGGTAAGTACAGAAGAAATATGTAATGAGAATATTGCTGGATTTCGAAAATAACTCTGGATCAAATTTTTTTTAAACCGATTGCTCAAAATATAAAATCCTGTATATCTTTCCTAAAACAATAGATTTTAATTAGCAATCATTTATTAATTAGCTTTATTTCCAAAAACGTTTATTCACCAAATATTAAAGAGGTTTATGGTATGTTAGATCAAGCATTGAAAAATGTATCTGTCATTGGTGCGGCCGGAAAAATGGGAAGTGGAATATCCTTATTGCTGCTTCAGGAAATGACAAGATTAGAAATCGCGGACAATCCTGCCGGTAAAATTCCGGATGCTACTCTTAATTTAGTCGATCGTAACCAAAATGTTTTGAAAGGTTTGTTGAGTTATTTAAAACCTCAGATGGTCCGGTATGCTGAAAAAAATATTGTGGCATTGAGAGCTAATCTTTCTTCCCGGACGGACCTGGTCGATAACGCTGAGATTATTGAAGAGTATGTCAACAGAGCCTTGTTAATCGCAAATCCCACTTCTAACTCAAAAGATACTAAAGATTCAAAATTGATATTTGAAGCTGTGTTTGAAAAACTGGAACTAAAAGAGCAGGTTTTGTCAGGATTGGCTGATATCTGTTCTCCGGAAACACTGTTTTTCACCAATACATCATCGATTCCCATATCTGTGGTTGAAAAAGCTGCCAAACTGGAAGGTAGATTGATTGGATATCATTTTTATAACCCGCCGGCTGTTCAACGGTTAGTGGAAGTGATTACTTCACCAACAACACCGGATTCATTTAAAAAGCTCTCCGATGAAATAGGAAAACGGTTGAATAAAGTATTGGTACCTGCCAATGATATTGCTGGATTTATCGGTAATGGTCATTTTATTAGAGATGGTTTATATGGTATCAACCAAATGGAAAAATTGTCCGGAGAACTGGGGCAGGATAAATCTGTACTAATTATTAATAAAGTAACCCAGGATTTTATGATCAGGCCCATGGGAATTTTCCAATTAATAGATTATGTAGGCCTGGATGTTGTTCAAATGATTCTGGAAACAATGGATCGGTATATAGAAAATGAAACACTTAACAGTCAATTTATTCAGGATATGCTTCAGGCAGGTATTTTCGGTGGACAATTTAGTGATGGGTCTCAAAAAGATGGATTTTTTCAATACCAGAAAAATTTTCCTGTGAGTGTTTTTGATTTGAATCGCAAAACCTATGTTCCAATTTCCGAATCACTAAACAGCGAATGTGACAAATACTTAGGTGAATTAGCTCCGGAGTTTTTACCCTGGAAAGTACTTTCCAGAGATCGGAATAAGGACAAAAAAATGAAGGCTTATTTTACAACTCTGTTTCAGCAGAATTCAAAAGGTGCTGAACTTGCTAAAGCTTATCTGATGAACTCACGTAAAATCTCTGAAAACCTTGTTGAAGGTGGTATTGCTGAGTCAGCCGAAGATGTATCTAAAGTGTTGAGCAATGGTTTTTATCATCTTTACGGACCTGAAAATTCACTATTCTAGGAGATTAACAATGAAAGCACTCAGAAAAAAAGTATATGTAGCTGCCGGATATAATACCATGTTTTTTGGTCCCGGGCGAAAAGAGTTTCATCCTAAAAAACCCATGCGAGCATTTGAAGATTATCTAAATGAAACCTTCCAGGGGACCTGTGATCAATTGGTGAATACAGATTTTGATGAAGGTGTCTTCACTAATTTTGCTGCCATGCGCTTCATTCGACAAGGGAATTTACCTGGGTTTTTGCCATACCTATCAAAATCTTTAAAGGGAAAGTCCTGTACCCGTGTTGAGGGTGCCTGCGGATCAGGCGGGCTGGGCATTGCTGCTGCGGTTAAAACGATTCTTTCAGAGCTGGCGGATAGTGTGTTGGTGGTTGGAGGAGAAATCCAAAACAGTATGAAGTCAGTTTATGGTGCTGATGTACTAAGTGCGGCTGGATACTATAAAGGTGATCGTAAAGATGGCCATGCCTATTTTTTTCCGGGCGTTTTTTCTGATCGTGCCGGGACTTATGGCAGTGTCTATGATAAAGATCTGATGCGGCAAGGTATGGCTAAATGGTACGAATTAGCAGTAACAAGTTCCCGCAAAAATCCTAAATCTCAAGAGCATCATAATAGCGTAGAAGATCTTTTTGGACTGGGTATGACCCCTCCTAATGGTAAAATTTTTATGGATCATTTGAATCTTTTTGATTGTTCTAAAGTGTCTGATGGTGCTTCTTCACTGGTTGTAGCCAGTGAAGAAGGATTAAAAAAACTAGGTGTTGAACTAGAAGATGCTATTGAAATTTCTGGTTTTGCCAGTGCCGAAGGTGACATCACTGAAAAACCTGCAGATCCTACTGTGTTGGATATAACTAAAATTGCGGCGGAAAAAGCCTTGTTGATGGCTGGTATCACGATCAGTGATTTGGCGATGCTTGAATTACATGACTGTTTTTCAATAGCAGCACTGATCGCTCTGGAAACTATTGGTTTTGCTAAGAAAGGTAAAGGTGCTGAATTTTTATTGGAAGGAAACACCAAGGTTTCCGGTAAAATCCCCACGAATATGTCCGGTGGGTTATGTGGTTTTGGACATCCGGTTGGTGTCTCCGGTGTTCGTCAAATGGTTGATTTACTGCATCAGCTCACTGACAAAGCAGAACAACAGGTAGCTTATAAAAATCCATTTGGTATGATGGTTTGCATGGGTGGTGATGATAAAACCGTATCCGTATTTGTGACCAGGAAAAATCAATCCTAAATGATAAGTGGTGACTGTCATTTGAGTCACCACTGATGTCATTTTCAATTACCGGGAGGACTATGTCTAAAAAAAAGACCACTTCTGTGGGAAAAAAAATCAAAAAGGCCAGAAAAGAGAAAGATTTATCTCGCGATATGATCGCCAATGAAACCGGGTGCTCAGTTGATTTACTAAAGAAAATTGAATCGGGAAAACAGATACCACCAGTGGGGACCTTGTTGCAGATCGCCAAAGCACTGGATCTGGATTCCAGTTTTTTTTTAAAGGAGAATGATTCAATAACGGAAAGCCGGGTCGAAGCTTTTACGAAACGGACTGAAAATTATGCCTATAAAACGTTAACCCCCGGTGCTGAAAAGAAGCATTTAAAGGCGTTTCGGGTGAACATAGAACCGCTGTCAGTACACACTGGTGTTGGTTATATGCATGAAGGTGAAGAGTTTGTGTATGTGATTACCGGGAAGGTGGAAATCAAAGTCGGTGATCATGTGAATAAGTTGAAAAAAGGAGATTCGTTACATTTTAATTCCAGTATCAAACATCAGTTAACCAATATTGGGAAATCCAAAGCTAAATTGTTGGTTACCATTTACTCTCCTTAATCGCTAAACTTTGATCACCGGAGTATCTAATGAGCTTTAAACTAACAGAAGAACAATTAATGATCCAAAGTATGGCCAGGGAGTTTGCCCGGAAACATGTGGCTAAAAATGCAGATAAAGCTGATAAAGAAAAATATTTTCCGATTGAAAATTTTAAGATGATGGGTGAGCTGGGATTAATGGGAATGATGGTTCCACCGGAATATGGCGGAGGGGGTGCTGACATGATGGGATATATTCTGGCTTTGTCAGAAATTGCCTATTCCTGTGCCGCCACAGCAGTCGTTATGTCCGTTCATAATTCAATCGTTTGTGAAAGTATTTTAAATTTTGGAAATGAAGATCAGAAACAAAAATTTCTACCCCTTTTATCTGGGGCTCAAATTATCGGTGCCTTTGCTTTAACCGAACCGCATGCTGGATCTGATCCGGTTGCACAGTCAACGTCAGCTGTGAAAGAGGGAAAATTTTATGTCATTAATGGTAACAAACGATTTATAACTTCCGGTAAAAATGGTGGTCTGGTTATCGTTACTGCGAAAACCAGTCCGGAAGACAAACATAAGGGAATTAGTGCCTTTATTGTTGAAAAGGGAACCCCCGGATTGGAAGTGGGTAACATTGAAAATAAAATGGGATTGTGTGGTTCTGACACAAGCGATCTGCTATTTGATAACTGTAAGGTTCCAGTTGAAAATCTGTTAGGGAATGAAGGTGATGGTTTTAAGATTGCCATGACATGCCTGGATTGTGGTAGAATTGGTATTGCCGCCCAATCAGTCGGTGTGGCCCAGGCAGCTTTGGATGCTGCCATTGAATATAGCAAACAACGGGAACAATTTGGGCGGAAAATCAGTAAATTTCAGGGCCTACGCTGGATGATTGCCGATATGGCTACGGAACTGGAAGCGGCTAAACAGCTGATGTATTCAGCGGTTACTATGAAAGAAAGAGGAGAAAAGTATACCAAACAAGCTTCTATGGCCAAACTATATGCCTCAGAAATGGTAAACCGGGTCACCGCTAAAGCCATCCAGATTCATGGTGGATACGGATTTAGTAAAGAATATCCTGTTGAGAGATATTACCGTGATGCCAGAGTATTTACCATTTATGAGGGAACCTCTGAGATCCAGCGAATTGTTATATCCAATAGCGTTTTACAGGATAAACGAGCACTTTGATATTCATTAGGGCGCCAGATTGTTGTGAAAAACTGTCTGGCACCTTCAAAATCAACATATTTTAACCGGCATGCTGATACCTAACTACAGCAAGTTGCATTGGACACTGAACATAGTCGAAGTGTCTTCGAAAAGTACCCCTTAGACTTCTCTCAAGAAACTATTGAAGAAGTAAAATTTGATACCATGCACTGAGTTTGCGATTCTCTAAGCAAAGAACGAGGTACTGTCAAAAACACTTCGACTTCGCTCAGTGAACAGAACCTTGTTGAAGTATCAGATATGCTTCATTCGTTGCTTAAAGTAATCTCTTTTACAATATTGAACTGAACAGTTACAATATTTTTTTTACAAAAATAAAATCAGGTTCTAGGTTGCTGCACAAACTTTTGCTCCTTTTTGAGCTGCGGGACGGGTACTACAACGTTCATGCCATTGATTTACTTTAGGGAAATCATTTATTTTTAAATACTCTTTTGCATCGTATCCCCAGTCTAGGCAACCTACCCATGGAAATGTTGCCATATCTGCAATAGTATATTCATTTCCAACAATATTGGATTGTTGATCAAGTCTTTCTTCCAAAACACCTAATAGTCTCCTAACCTCCTTAGTATAACGTTTTATGGGGTAGGGATGATCACAGCTTTCTGCTGCAAATTTGTAAAAGTGCCCAAATTGGCCAAACATGGGGCCAATACCACCCATTTGAAAAAAGAGCCATTGTAAACACTCTAATCTGGCAGTCGGATTTTCTGGAATAAATTTACCTGTTTTTTCCGCCAGATAAAGTAATATCGCACCGGATTCCATAATGGCAATTCCTTTCCCATCCGGGCCATTAGGTTCCCATATCGATGGAATTTTTGAATTAGGGTTTAAAAATTTATAGGCATCAGAAAACTGTTCATTGGACATGATGTCAATGCGATGCGCTTCATAATCAATTTCCATTTCCTCCAGGGCGATACTGACTTTGCGGCCATTAGGAGTCGGCAGGGAAAAAAGTTGAATAATAGCTGAGTTCTTTATTGGATATTTCTCAGTGAAAAAAGGATCAGACATTTGATTCTCCTGTCTTTAATTTGCAATAATACTTATTCAAAAACACTCTAATTTTAATTCGAATTTTATTTATATTCTGGCACTTTCAATCCGGGTTAAAAAGATACCTTTACAACCCAAGTCAGCTAATTCATCCATGATATAATTCGCTTCTTTCTTTTGAATCATGGCTTTTACTGCAAACCAATTTTTATCCTGTAAAGTGGAAATTGTCGGCGATTCAATACCGGGTGTTAGCAGACATGCCTGGTCCAGTATTTCTTTAGGAGCATCATATTCCACCATCATGTACTTTAAAGCCACCAGATATCCCTGGATGCGTTTTTTCAGGCGTTGTACTTCGATGGTTTCTGCTCTACCCGGACGGGCGAGTAATGCGGCATTAGAGTGAAATAAAGGTTCCCCTATAATCCGCAAACCTGATTGCTTCAAAGTGCTTCCTGTTTCGACAACATCAACCACAGCATCTGCAACACCTAGATTAACTGAGATTTCCACAGCCCCTTCCAATGGAATAATCTTCATAGCGTCCTGTTTAAAAAAACGACGGGTGATCCCACCAAAACTGGTCGCTATTCTTTTATCTTTCAATTCATCCAGTTCCTTGATGGCAGAATCATTTGGAATAGCGGCGCATAATCTGCTGTGTCCATAATGTAAATCAAGTATTTTTTCTGCAGGACTATTGATATCAGCACAAAAATCCATCCCGGTGATACCACAATCGATAATCCCTTCACCTAAATACATGGGAATATCGCTCGGTCGCAGAAAGTAAAATTCGGTGTTATTTGCGGTATCAATGCATGATAAGGATTTTCTTGATTTTCTTGCTTTATACCCACACGCTTTCAAAAGTTCGATTGTGGGATCAAATAATTGCCCTTTGTTGGGCAGTGCCATTTTAATCATAATGTTTTATAAACCTCTTCCAGGGAGATATCTTTTTCCGCCATCATACAGGCAACATAATAAAGGAGTTGTGAAAGTTCTTCCGCGGTCTCTTTTTTGGATTCAAACCGGGCAGCCATCCAACTTTCAGCGGCTTCTTCCACCAGCTTTTTCCCGATACCATGCGCACCTTTCTTAAATAACTCGGTGGTTGATTTACCGGATGGCATTTGCTGTTTTCGTTCAATGACGAGTTTGTATATCTCTTCGAAAGTCATATTTTTGAAGGGTTATATCGGGTTGTGTGTTTGATCATAAGAATCTGTCTCACCTAACTTTTATCTACCTTGATAAAGCTTTAACAGGGATTGGTGCGCTGATACTTTTGGATGATTCAGTGAGTAGTTTTTAAAAATTGAATTTAATAAAATCATGTCAATAAATTTATGACATGTCTGAGAATACTGAAACCGAAGAAAATAGGCAATCATAAGATTAGCACCTTATGTTTTCTGACGGCCTTTATTCAAAAAATTCTCTTTTCCTCTTGCACATTGTATCTTTTTTTAAGAAAGTTTTGTTATATTTTAATAATTTCGATACATCAAAATAAGAATAATCCGCTTCGAATAAACAAAAATATTGAATTCTAAATGATTAATATTTATTTTATTCTTAGTACATCCTATGTAGGAATAAAACAATAAATCAAATGCTTTTTTCGATTGTTCTCAAGATGTTTGTTACCAATTGATTCACCTTTTTGAGTTGGCAGAACACTGCTTTTTTTGACAAATTGCCTATTATATTGAATTCGTTTTAGAGCACTCAGTTTTTCTTCATTGAAAAGTCTAAATTCCAATGCTAGCAAGTTGTCCTTCTTTATGGTTTGCTGAAGACAAC
>Ga0233437_1005667_pt1 | contig 13333 bp, 11 predicted proteins | sample SI_122_August201_FD_182714 | JGI IMG/M metagenome (GOLD analysis project Ga0233437, IMG submission 182714) | Seawater microbial communities from Saanich Inlet, British Columbia, Canada - SI_122_August2016_200_MG | ecosystem: Environmental > Aquatic > Marine > Inlet | place: Canada: British... | reverse complement strand
GTAATTTGGGGACATGTACAATTTGTAGAAAACACTTTAATAATTAAATACCAAGTTGTTACGTGTACCCTAATTACCGGACTTATATCCAATAATTGAATTTTCGTTCAGCCACTAATTATGAGGTTAGAATTTTATTTAGAGACCGTTTACTAAATCAGGATATGTCAGTTTATTAAAATAAACTCTTACAGATTTAGAGTTGCTTACAGTTCAAAGACAAGAAGAGAACACGTTTAAAAAATGCATATGCCCTGCAATTACTAATAACTGGCTTCCTTTTTAAAATATAAATTGACTATACAGTCACACATGACGGCTATTCAGTCAAACAAAATCAACTTAATAAATACGCTGTTTTTTATACCATTGAAATATGTAATGAAATGGTTTTTAAAAATCCAGAAGACACATTTTTGTAGCAGGATAGTTGGTACTCATAAAGAATTTTATGAATTAACACAGATAATGTTAACATTGGCCTCTAACAGAGCTGATTTTATTTCATCTGGTGGACACTGATTACATACAAGGTTTGTTACCTGATCCAAATCACAGACTTTGAAAGAAGCAATACCACCAAACTTTGAATAATCGGCAAGAACAGTAAGGGATTCAGCTTGTTCAATCATGGCTTGAGCGATTTGAGCTTCTTCAAAGTTAAAATCCATAATCCCCGTTATCGCATTAACGACACCGACAGTCAGAATGACATGATGGGCCCGGAAGAATTGCGCTTGAGAAATTACAAGGTTGCCATATGTCTGTCTGTTATCACCATTGAATTTGCCACCTAGCATGAAAACTTGGGGTTGCATGGGAAAAAGGCTAATGATCCGGGCTATCTCCCCTGAATTCGTGATTACAGTCAGATTAGATAACTCAGCAAGCTTCTCCGCAAAGTAGAGTGTAGTCGACCCTGTATCAATAAAGATCGTTTCTCCCGGTGACACAAGTTTCACTGCTTCATCCGCAATTTGAACTTTTGCCGCTACATTCTCACTCATGCGCTCTTGAAAGGGACCCTCTTCAGTTATTATCGGCAAAGATGCACCACCGTGACATTTTTGAACCTTGCCTATTCTAGTTAAGGTGGTCAAATCGCGCCGTATGGTTTCTCGAGATACACTTAAAAATTTGGCTAATTCATCCACCGTAATGTGATTACGCTCTCGGATAATATTGACAATTTTGTTCTGTCGATCATGTGGAGTCATAACGAGGTCCTATAAAGTTAATTGCCATATGAAAATGACTTTCAATCAAGAAATGCTCAATTATTTTGTTTGATAAAAGAAAGCGCAACTCTTTAACGTTGTTACACCTGATCCTTACCTATCAATCACGAGTGAATAAGCCTTCTCTTTAATATTCACTGTTATGAATCAAATACTACTGACCAAATATTAAACCAGTTTGACTGATCAGTCAATGATCCATTTTCCCTAATCTACGGCCAAAAAAACCCGCTAGCAGCCTTTTCAATAAAATTGGTCGTGGATTAAGGTTTTATTGAAATGTTGCTTTTTTCAAATAATTTAGGTGGTGGAAGTGACCAAAATTTTACTCCCTCAGACAATCATTTACCAATATACAGAAAATGTGAACATTTTTTAATAAGCTATAAGCCTCTGAGATATAACTGATAACAACGATTGACCATGGTTTTTTTAAAAAAGACAAATCGTTAAATTTGGTTTTTTTAATTATCATCATTAGTTTTAAATTTCAAAGATTTATATAATTTTATACAAAGTTATGACAAAAATAAAAATCACTTCTTTATTTTTTAAAGTTAGCGTACTGTTGGTCTGATTCACAAGTTGGATTGATTCAAAGGATCAGATTTTTATTGAGCGTAAAAGAGCTATTTTTTATTTGATTGAATTTTTTATCAGAGTGGAGATTTGTAATGATAAGTACGGGAGTTGGTGCGGGTTTACTGGTCATGCTGTGCTGGGGGTGTTCTGATTTTATGCTCAGTATTCCCATCCGTAAAATCGGGACATTAAAAAGTATGCTGGCCAGAAATATTATGACGATAATATTGACTATTCCAGTGGCTGTCTACCTTTTTTCCGCAGATCGGATGAGTGTCACGCTACCAGGTTTTTTCATCATTCTAACCAGCTCTTTCCTATTTACGCTGGCCTACTATTTTTTTATGAGGGGCTTTGAAATTGGATCGCTTTCAGTGGTTTCACCGATCGGTGGTGCCTATTCAGCTGTCACGGTTTTTTTAGCACTAGTGTTTCTTGGTGAATCACTCTCAGCAATGAAGCTGATCGCTATTGTTTTAATGATATCAGGAATTTTATTTACCTCCACTGATATCGCAAAAATCAAAAATATAAGATCACAAAAAGGAATCAAAGAAGCTTTATTGGCCATGATCGGATTTGGTGTTTCGATGTTTATTTTAGGATTTGTCTCAAAACAGATGGATTCATTGACGCTTTTTGTATATGTCACCTTCACTCAGGCGCCATTTTTCATCATGTTAAGCCTGTTAAAAGGGGGAACGCTTAGCAGAAGAGATCTGAACTTTAAACTGTCGTTGATTTTAGTCATCCAACCTATCATTGTTAATTTTGGTTGGTTTTTTTACATCTACGGTATTAGCCAGGATTTAGTGTCAGTCGTGACTCCCATTAGTTCTTTGTTACCGGGGGTCACTGTGATATTGGCACTCATTTTTTATAAAGAAAAACTGGTTAATAATCAAAAACTGGGAATTCTAGGAATTCTGGCAGGAGTGTATCTGATCAGTATTTAATCCTCAATCATCATTTGAGAGGTTGATTATTACTGGGATTTTTGAGGAATTTCACTCTGATATCCTATTTCAACAAATAACCAACATCCATTGAAAAATTTAATATTTAATAGCTATTCCTCAAAAAATTATTACCCTTTATTTAATAGCCTTTTTCAACTTCTTCACTTTTTCAGCTTTTTTTTCTCCATCTTCTAACAGATGGACATTTCGATAGTGGACAGGTTGTGGTTTTTTATCTCCGACCCAATGAACCAACGGTATAACTTCCTCATAGTTGTTTTTGGTTAATCCTGAAATATGCCCGATTTTATCTATCGTGCCATCAGCCTGAATGTTGCAGACAATTTCACCTAGTTTACATTGGTATAATTTCATGTGATATTAATCTCTTTATTTAAAGGGTTGATTAAAATGAATACTCAATTGTATCGGGTAATTTTATGTCAATCCGATGACATTTTAAATAATCTTATTTCATTGCTTTTTGCTGAAATATTTGTATGGAGAATGTTACTGAAACAGATGTTTTTTCTACTATTGATGGTATTTTAAAATAGGGTTCAGGGGCACTGGTATCGATTATCTTCAACCAGGGATTATCTGGTCCGGCTATCGGAATTTCAAAATCAAGATCTTCTTTAGAAAAATTAACAATCACATATAAATGATCATCCACCTTTCCCAGGACCGAACAACCATCGATCAAAAAGGCCAGGGTTGAATTAGTATGACCAAACTCCGGTTGATTCAAGCGTCTATTATGCCAACTGATATCAGGAGATCCGGTTGCCTGAATGATTTTCCCTGTAAAATAGTTTTCCCGGTGAAGTACAGGGTGTTTTTTACGAAACTGGATAATATGCTTCCAATAGTTAAAAATATCCCTGTTTGGTTCCAACAAATTCCAATCCAACCAAAACAGTTCATTATCCTGAAAGCAAACATTATTATTTCCACCCTGACTACGACCAAATTCATCACCAGCCAGGATCATTGGCGTCCCCTGGCTAATCATCAAAAGTGTGATATAATTAAATATCTGCTTTTTTCTTTGATGAATGATCTCAGAATTATCTGTCGGGCCTTCTACGCCAAAATTGTATGAGAAATTATCATTACCACCATCGCGGTTATTTTCACCATTGGCCATATTATGTTTCTCATTATAAGAAACCAGGTCCATCATGGGAAAACCATCATGGGCTGTTATAAAATTAATAGAATGGTAAGGTTTTCGGCCCGAAGCCTGATACATATCTTCACTTCCGGATAACCGACTGGCAACTTCCCCCGTTAAACCCGTTGTCCCTATACAAAATCGGCGCAAGATATCTCTATATTTCCCATTCCACTCAGCCCAGCGTTGATGTGCGGGAAAATCTCCCACCTGATAGAGTCCAACGGCATCCCAGGCTTCAGCAATAATTTTGGTATTTGCCAGTACTGGATCTTTAGCAATTATTTCCACAACGGGTGGATTTGATAACACATTTCCCTGTTGATCCCGGGTCATAATTGAAGCCAAATCAAAGCGAAAGCCATCCACATGCATTTCCACCACCCAGTATCTTAAGGCTTCCAGAATCATCTGAGCCACCACCGGGTGGTTGCAATTTAAGGTATTTCCGCAACCCGAAAAATTGAAATAGTCTCCAGCCTGATCCAATATATAATAAGTTGAATTGGCAATCCCCTTATAATTAAATACCGGTCCGGTATGGTCCCGCTCTGCCGAATGATTAAAAACCACATCTATGATAACTTCAATACCAGCCCGATGAAACTGTTTGACCATTTCCTTAAATTCATCAATAACATGCCTTTTTTTCGAATCTGCGGCAAAAGCAGACCGGAGCGCAAAAAAATTGATACTACTATATCCCCAGGTACTTAAGAGCTGTTCTCCCGTTTCAGGATTAAAAAATGGACAATCTGCTTCATCAAATTCATGGATGGGTAACAGTTCAATAGCGGTAATACCTAGTTCTTTTAGATAGTCAATTTGCTCTATCAGTCCTGAAAAAGTCCCTGGATGTTTAATGGGTGCTTTTTGGGTAAATCCCCGGGTATGCAGCTCATAAATAATTAATTGATTCCAGGGTGTTTGAAGCGGCAAATCTCCCTGCCAATCGAACTTTGACTCTATATACTCATTGAAAATGCGTTTTGTGGGATCTTCCGGATCACGACCCCATTTTTCCAACCCGTGAATTGATTTTGCATAGGGGTCGATTAAATGGTGCTCCGGAAAAAAAAGTATGCCCTCTGATGGCTTTGAAATACCCGAAATCTGATAAGTATACAAAAAACGGTCAGGCAAACCACCAATAGCCATATGCCAGATGGTACCTGTTTTATTGATTTCAGGGCAATACTGGTAAGTGAAAATCTCTTGCTCTGAATCAGAGTCGAATATATTCAATTTAATATCAGACGCTTCAGGAACAAATATGGCGAAGTTACAGATTTTTTCAATTCGGGAAACACCTAATGGCATAGGCATTCCTGGATTGGATTCTATCAAATCAGGGATCATAGGCAGTATATTGAAACCAACATCGTTAATAGCACTTCAAACAATTAATTTAAATAATGAATACAGCGTACGCATTTTTGTGATTCTTTTCCAGATAAATTACATCTTTCTGTAAGCAATGGCGTGCCAATCACCTTCTTTTAATTCATTGATCAGTTTACATTTCGGCTTAAAGCTCTTTTTTATTTCTTCATAGTACTCATGATAAATTCCACTCAGCACAATATAACCACCGGTTAATGTTAAACGGTCTATGTCATGGTGAAGTTTTAAAATAACATCGGCTGTAATGTTGGCAACCACCATCTGAGCCGGTGTTTCTAACTGGTGGGGTTCTTTTTGCCGGACATTACAAGCTGATTTATCAAAACCGGACAGTTCAAGATTATGGGGCACTTCTCTCAGGGAATTTTCATCAATATCAATGGCTGTAATATTACTTATTTTTTGTAACAATGCCGCAATTACTAATATTCCAGATCCGGTACCAATATCGATCATGCTATGACATTTTGATAAATCACCTAATGACAAGAGAATACCAACTGCCAATCTAGTTGATTCATGATACCCGGTACCAAAGCCCAGACCGGGTTCTATCACGATTTCTTTTTTCCCTGAAATCGATTTTTCCCAGGGAGGACGAATTACAAATTCATCCCCGATATAAAGTGGTTTAAAAAAAGATTTCCAATTTGTTTGCCAATTTTCCACCGGTTTTCTATCAACCGAAATAACCTTAATCGTTCCTTCGGAAAAATTACTTTGGGAATCGATAGAAGCAATAATGGTCTCCGGCATAACTTTTAGGTCAGAGAAAAAGACTTTTAATTTGGTAATAGATTTATCATTACTTATTTCTTCAACCCCCTGCGCATCATTTTCAAATAGATAATATGACAGAAGTTCGAAATCTTCATTTAAGCATTCCAATATCACTTCCCAATAGCAGGTTTCCTTATTATTTACAGTTTCCATGTCCAATAACTGGATAAAATTTTCAATATTTTGTATACTATCAAACAATTAATTTAATAATCTGTTATTATTAATGATTATATAAAAAATACAACCAAAAATAAAACACCCTGTAATATCAGATAAGTGGAAATGCCTATTAAGGCGTATAAAATAAAAACAGAATCACGTTGATATCAAAGCCAAATCAGGTTAAATTTGCCATTAGGGTATTCCTGAAATTACACTTATATCAATATGAGGTTTGAAAGATTATGAACGACGTGTTCTTAATCATGGCATCCTCCGAACTGTTTTTTAAACTTTTTTTTTTGAGTAAAGTTAAATGAGTCATTTAAGCCATGTTGTCGAATCACAGCAATTTTCTTTAGATTTCTTAGAAAAACTATTTTCACTAGCTGATCAGATGAGAGCCGACAAAAGCCAATACAACGTCAACGGTAAAGTACTGGCCAGCTTGTTTTATGAACCATCTACCAGAACACGATTATCCTTTGAATCTGCTATGTTGCAACTTGGAGGAACGGTTATCTCAACAGAAAACGCTAAAGAATTTTCTTCTCATAGTAAGGGCGAATCATTGGAAGATTCCATCCGTGTCATTTCAGGCTACGCAGATATTATTGCCATTCGACATTTTGAAATCGGAACGGCAAAAAGAGCAGCAAGTGCTTCCAAAGTCCCGGTGATTAATGCCGGTGATGGCGCAGGACAACATCCAACACAAGCTTTGCTGGATCTATACACTATAAAAAGAAGTTTTGATCAGCTGGATGGTTTAACAATTTGTATGGTCGGAGATTTACGATATGGTAGGACCGTTCGGAGTTTAAGTTATCTTTTAGCCCGATTTTTTAAAGTAAAATTTATCTTTGTTGCCCCCCCTATTTGTAAAATGAATCAGGATATTCTAGATTATTTTAACGAAATGAATATCGAATGGGAAGATGAAGATGATTTCACTACTGCTGTTTCAAAAGCTGACTGTATTTACATGACCCGTATCCAGAAAGAGCGATTTTTAGACATGCAGCGTTATGATAATGCCTATAACCAATATCGAGTTGATAACACAACGATTCCGCACTTAAAGGAAAAAGCCATTGTTTTGCATCCATTACCTAGACTTGAAGAAATAAACACAGAAGTGGACGATGACCCTCGTATGAAATATTTTGAACAAGCACAAAACGGGGTTTGGGTAAGAATGGCACTGATTTATCTGTTACTAAACCCTGAATTTCAAGCTTAAATTGTTTTTTGCAATTTAAATAGGGTGGTTAGCAATCTGTTAATTTTTATCCAAAAGAGGCCTAATTGTATAGTTCTAAAGAGGATATCCAAAAAATTCTGGATTTAATGATTGATATTCAGGAAGGAAAAATTTCTCGAAATAAAAACTATTATACTTTAGCTAAATCCAAGGAATACAATCGGTTCAAAAGAGCTAAGCTGATCTTATCGTTAAAAGAAGATCTGGATAAAGCCGCTGATATTGATGGTGGAAAAGTCGATTTAAATGATTCTGAAAAAGGTATTGAAGTTAGCTTGTATAATCCGTCTTTAAAGTATAATCGAAAGGTTATACTATCTTCTGCAGAACTTGAGCTTTTAAAAACACAGACGAACAGCTTAAGTAAAATTCTATAACTAAGATTTTATCACTATTGTTTTTGTGAGGCTAAATGCAATTATCCAAAGACATATTCTTAAAACTTAAAGAAACCGTTTCCTTTTTCGCATCATTTTCAACCGGTGAACTCCTGGCTTTGTTAAAATTAGCAAACAGTGAAAGTTTTGAGGACGGTGAGATCATTTTCAAGGAAAAAACCCATGGTGACAAAATGTACATCATTCTCACCGGGACTGTCAGAATCAGTAAATACCTTGGAAATAAAAAAGAAGAAGTACTGATAAAATTACAACCGGGAGCTTGTTTCGGAGAGATGGGTGTTATTGATCAGTCACCGCGTTCAGCTTCGGCAACTGTTGAAGGAGGTAATGCCGTAATGTTGGTTATTTCAGAAAGTACTTTGTCAGAACATAATGTTTTACTGGCCTACAAGCTCTATAAAAACTTTGCATTGATGCTGGCAGAGCGCTTAAGGGATACAAATGATAAATTACAAAATACAGCTATTCAAAGCAATGACTCTAAATCTCAATTAAAAGATTTACTAAAGAAAAAAACAGGACAAGGAAGTTCTTTGGAAGGAGCAAATCTTAAAGGTGCTGATTTTTCAGAAACATTTATGAATAATGCCAATTTGCAAAATTCGGTTATGATTGAAGCCAAATTGAACGGAACAAAATGCAAACAGGCAAATTTTTCGAATTCAAGATTGATTAACTCCCAAATTACCTCGGTTGCCTTCGAAAACGCGAATTTTAGTGGTGCTGATTTTTCAGCGGCCAATTTTGAAAAAGTCACATTCAGCGGCTGTAATATGACCGGTGCATTCTTTAGCGGAACAGATTTGACAGATGTTCAGATGGAGAACCTTAAAGTAAACGTCAAACCGAAAGCCAAAAAGAAAAAGTAATCATCCAATTTAATCACTCAGCCAACATGCCCAGAAATATATGTACTTTAGTTTATCTCGCATTAATTCTAATATTGGCGCCACTATTTGCTTTCACCCAAACTAATCCATCTCAGCAGCCTAAACAAACCGCAGCCTTTGATTTTGTAAAACAAACTGAAATTTCCAGAAAAGAGCTTAGCTGGGGTAAAATGTATATGAACAGCTATCAACGTACCAGTGAAATTAAATATTTGAACCTCGCGGCTAAACATTGTTTTAATGCTGTTAAATCCTATCATCTGACTCAAATATCATTAAAAAAAAGAACCCGGTTTACCTATCAAACAAAAAGTGAGCGATTAAGTGCCTGTTCTTATTATAAAACAATTTATAATACCTCCAGACATCTCAAAGAGGAGTATCATTTACTACCGATCAATCCAATTTATTGTACCCATTCAATTACCAACTAATTTATAACCTACCATTTGATTTGTAGAATATGGACCTAGAGGAGCAATTAGATTATCAAATTCAAGAATTTCTGGATAAATTGAAAAAAGTAGAGGATCTTGACTACGATTTGATAAAACTGGCAGTAGAGTTCGGGAAAGAAGCACATAAAAACCAGACCCGTAAAAAAGGAGATCTGTTTTTTAATCACCCCATCAGAGTCGCTACCCGTGCTTTAGATTACCATCTGGATGCCCCTCCAATCATTGCTTGTCTGTTGCATGACGTTATTGAAGACACAAAATTTGGGGCCGATGTTATTAAAAAACAATTTGGTCAAACGGTGGCTGATTTTGTTGAAGCACTCACAAAGGTTCGTGATAGTAAAGAATCCACACTATATAAAATTTTTGCGCTAGGTAATGTTGATTTCAGAGTCATTCTATTAAAATTGCTTGATCGACTGGATAACTTACAGGATCTGGAATACCTTTCCAGAAAAAAACAGAGAAGAATCTGTCAGGAAACAACCGGTGTTTTTGTAGAAATTGCTATTGAATTAGGGTTAACAGATATTGAATATGAACTGAAAAATCTGGTGTTCAAAAAGATGTACCCGAATACTTATTGGAAATTTAGAGCTGATCTGGATAAATTCTATGAGGAACGTCACATTGCCATTCAGGAAATATTAAAATCCATTGAAGCTTGTGTCACTGATCAACTGGTGGAAAACCTCTACCCAAAATACTTAGAAGTCGGCACCTTTTTATTTAATCGCCATGATATTACAAAAGTTCTGGACTCAATAATGATTGAGACCCAAACACCGCAAAAATGTTATGAAGTCTTAGGTTATCTGCATACCACTTTCCGGTCGATCCCTTTAACCATCCGTGATTACATATCTAACCCTAAAGCCAATGGTTGGCGGGGACTTACGACTGAAGTAATCATCAATGGTGAAAGAATTCCCATCAATATTGTTACCAAGGAATTTCATCAAAAAAATCGGTATGGAATTCTCACGCTTATCAATGAAGGAACATACCAGTCAGAAGATTATAAACACTGCTTACAGTTATTTATTGAGGTGGCCTCTGATTCGGTCCGGATTGAAGATGTTTTCAGGTACCGGAAATCGAACGCTATACAGGTATTCACACCAATGGGAAAAGTCATCGAATTACGTTACGGCGCCAGTATTTTAGACTTTGCTTTTGCTGTTCATACAGATTTAGGATTGATCTGCAATGGCGGAATAATCAATGGTGTACGCTATCCCAGGGAAAAAATTCTAACGGAGGGCATGCAAATCCAGGTTTTAAAATCAGAAAATGCTAAACCGAATAAATCCTGGTTAAAAAATGTTGTAATGCCGAAAGCCAGAAAAGAACTATTAAAATATTTTTCAAAAACTGAAACAAAAAAAATATCCTGACTGCTTAATAGCCTCACCAAGGTCCGTTTTATTCTTTCTATATTATCAGATAATTAAAATATTATTTATCTAAATTTTATTGCAATTTTTACTTTCAGTATCCTACAATAAAAGTCAACCCAAAAAAAGCGTCATTTTAAGATCGGTGTGTTTTTCTCATTTTAATTCTGCTCAAAATAAAAACAAAACTAGAGCCACTTGAAATGATGTTTTTTCTTTCTTAACCACCATGGCAAATATGCATCATTTTTACAGTTGAATGATCTTCAATCACAAAGGATTGATAGCAATCCTTATGGATGGTTTGATTATTAACCGAAACCACTATTAGCGCATAGTCATAATCCATGATTTTAAATAAATCCGAAACTGTCATCCCTTCAGACCAATCAATCGCTTTCCCATTTACTGTTAGCATATTATTTTTCTAAATTGTTGGTCTGGACAATAAACTATTACTCTTGAACTTTGATTTGGTGCCATGGCAAATATTATTCTAAGATGACATTCGGGAAATTATTATCGGTTCAAACATCATATTCCAGGTGATAAGCACCTGGAATATGATTTACATTTAAATAATTACTCCTGATCAGCCTTAACAATCTCTACGATCTCAGGGAGATCAATACCTAACTCTTTTAATCGGTCTAGCGTTGGCACACCATTTTTAGTCCATCCCCGCCGCTTATAAACAACATCAACCAAAGTATCATATTGCTTTTCCCGATATTTCCTTAAAATAGTAATTTTCTCTTCCGTACTCTTGCCATTTGGATCTACCTTAACAACATCTTTCAGTTGAGCATCGTAATATTCCACCCTGGATTCCCATTCGTCAGCAAATACAGGTCCCATTCCCCGGTAAGGTGGGTAGTCATGCTTCCGGGTACCAAAACCCATTAAGCGATTCATAATCCGCTGCAGGTTATAAACCCGTGCCGATTGATTCAACATCTTTTCATCATCCATATCTTTGATTCCCAGCATGGCTTCAACATAGCGATGATAGTTGTTGACATGCCCAGGAATTTTATTGGCATTTTTCTCCAGGTAATTTTCTGCGGGAACCACATCATTCCATAATAATTTACATAAGCCAAAGAGGCCAAACCAGGTTCGAAAAAGAGGAAAATAATATAAAGCTTCAGCTTTATCTTCAAAAGTAGGTATTTGATTATTCACTTTATCCATAAAAATCAACCAGGCTTCATCATGTTGTGGCCCTTTATTAGCCATGGCATAACCGGCTTGTTGCGCCAAAGACTCCTTGGGAACATATTCTGAGTACTCCAAACCTTTTACTTCCATTCCTATATCCTGAAGGAATTTTTCATCAGCGCCATATTCCCTGACCCATTTCTCTTTTAACCAACGAATACCCTGACCCACATCAACACCAAACCCCTCACCTCTAGCCATTTGATGGAGAATTTCCATAGCTTCAGTTTCAGCTCCAAATTTTAAGTCCAGGTCACCGGTATGTTCTTTGGTGATCACCCCGGCTTCGTAGCATTCCATTACAAAAGCCAGACATGTACCGGAAGAAAGCGTATCAATACCATAGGTATCACAGTAAAAATTAAACTCCATCACAAATTCCGGAGTAAAACATCCCATATTTGAACTGGCACCCGCCATTTCATATTCAGGACCTTCCACACAGACTTTATCACCTTTATAAGGACCGGTTCTTAAGATAAAATGACTATCTGCCTTAGCACAGGACATAGAACACCCCTGCCAGCATCCGTCGGAAACACCTTGTTGCCAGAAATTGTCTCTGAAAACATTACTATAAATTTGTTTGGCTTCAGGTAATGATCCATATTTATAATTATGACAGGGCAGTAAGTCGTACTGGTCCATCACGTCAATAATATTACCAGTTCCAACTTGCCGCATACGACATTGATCATCATCCAGTTGGGCCATTTCACCATTAAACTTCATCCCATGATCACGAATCTTTTGAGGATCTACCGGGTGATTACGATCGTCCATCATAGTAATGGCGCCTGTCGGGCAGACAAAAGAACAGGAGGAGCAACCGACGCAATGTCGATCGGTCTGGTTAAAGGGCATGGAAACATGCCGTTTAATTCCGCGACCGGCAAAGCCAATAATTCTTTCCAGAGTAAACTCATCACAGGCTCTGGTACAACGACCACATAGTATACAGGCTTTAGGATTGGTATCGGTAAATTCATTTTCAAAACGGGTTGCCGTGACACCACAATCCTTAGCAATTTTCTTAATAGTGGGAACCTCAGGCCAGCGACTCAGATACATTTCAGCCAGCATTTTTTTATTTCGAACCACTTTTTCAGATGTGGTACTGACCTTAATTTCACCCCGAATCGGAAAATTACAGGCAGTAACCATCTTTTTCTTACCCCTGGCGTCTTCTACCTCACACATACACAAACGACAGCTACCATTGGGCGTCAGATCTTTATGGTGACATAAGGTTGGAATTTTGATTTTAAGCACCTGGATTGAGTTTAGCAAATAAGAGTCCTTCACCGCTTCAATTTCTTTTCCGTTGATTGTAATTTTGATTTTATCTGACATAATTAAATTACCTCCACTGCATCATATTTACAAACCTCATGGCAGAT
>Ga0233437_1005663_pt1 | contig 13343 bp, 13 predicted proteins | sample SI_122_August201_FD_182714 | JGI IMG/M metagenome (GOLD analysis project Ga0233437, IMG submission 182714) | Seawater microbial communities from Saanich Inlet, British Columbia, Canada - SI_122_August2016_200_MG | ecosystem: Environmental > Aquatic > Marine > Inlet | place: Canada: British... | reverse complement strand
ATGATCTGCTTACAAAAGTGCCTATCTTTGAGATGCTGAATCGTAAGAAAGAAGATCTACAAAAATTTGCTGCAAATTTAGTTTCTGAATTAAAAACCAGCGATATCAAATCTGAGATTATTAGAAGTGAAGCTCAATGTGGTGGTGGAACTCTCCCACAGTTAAGGATAGATAGTTTAGCTGTAAAAATTGTACATAATGGGAATAGAAATTTTGCAAAAAAACTTCACAAAAAATTGCTTGAGTTAGATAAACCAATATTAGGGGTCCTTCGTGAAGGTGACCTGCTTTTTGATGTGTTAACTATTAAAGAACATGAGATAAAATATATAGCAGAAAGCTTGAATTTAGTAATGAAACAAAATAAGTAGAACTTGCATAAGCAAGTTCTACTAAACTAAATAAAAATTATATTACTGTAAAAAATTTAACCAGTTCTCAAATCCTTCACCTGTTTTGGCAGACAATTCGATAACCTTCATTTTAGGATTAACTTTTTTTACATTTTCCCTAATATCACTTATGCTAATATCGAGGTAGGGAAGAAGATCGATTTTGGAAATAATACACAAAGATGAAGTTTGAAAAGCAAGAGGGTATTTAAGGGGTTTATCCTCACCTTCTGTAACACTGAGAACCACCGCATTTGTATGTGCTCCTACGTCAAATTCTGCAGGGCAAACTAAATTCCCAATATTTTCTACAAAGATTGTTTTAATATTGGTTAAATCCATTTCGTCTAAAGCAGAACGAATCCAAGCTGATTCTAGATGACAATCACCACCAAAAGCTCCTGTATTAATTTGGAATGTTTGAATTCCGGCTTTGGCTACTCTCTCTGCATCAAGTGTTGTTTGAATATCACCTTCGATAACGCAAATCTTATTACCTAACTCTTGGGCGGTTCGCTCCATAATTGTTGTTTTTCCTGATCCAGGAGAACTCATTAAATTAATAAAATTTATCTCCTTACTTTTAAGGTCTGTGCGCAATTCTTCTGCGATCTTGTCATTTGCACTCAAGATCTTTTTCATTACTTTTACTTCTGTTTTATCCATTTTATCTCTCCATAATATATCAAATTTTTACATAAATTTTGGTTTACAATCCTAAAAACTGAATTCCTAAACCACTGAACATTATAATAAATCCTGCAATTGCATGAGAAAATCTTTCCATCTTCTTCATTGGAACAAACTTATATCCTAAAGATGCGGCATAAACTACAGTCATCATTGTTGCAATGGTTACAGCCGCAAATATCAAAGTTATCATCACTAAACCTGCAACACTATTTTTTGCACTTGGATAGATCAATATAGGAATAAGAGGTTCACAAGGGCCAAGTACAAAAATAGTAAAGAGAACCCAAGGTGTCACATTTTTTTTGCTATGAACGTGTGAATGCTCTTGCGTATGGGAATGAACATGCTCATGATTTGATCCATCTTCATGAATGTGCATATGTGTATGCGGTTTGTTCCTTATAGCCTGACGAATCCCCCAAACAAGATAAACAAAACCAAACACTATAAATGCCCAAGCTGCCAGATTTCCCCTGAAAGCTTCAAACATCTCTATTTTGGAAATTGCTACTCCCACAGAAACTCCGATAATTCCTAAAACGATTGAACTTGCAACATGTCCTAAACCACAGAGTAATGTTATTAACATAGTTTTTCTCATTTTCCAGTTTCGCGCTTTAGACATCATGATGAAAGGAAGATAATGATCTGGGCCGAATAGCGTATGAAAGAAGCCAATTGATGCAGCTGTGATCGCTAAGATCGTGATTTCGCTATTCATTTTAAATTTCTCCAGTTGTTGCTAAATTTAGGTTTGAATGTTTCACACCTTTTGCAGCTTTTATTTTTGTACATAGATTCTTTAGCTCTTTTGGTTTTCCTTTTACAACAACGATCTCGAAGCAATAATCGTGATCTAGATGTATATGCTGAGAGGAAATGATCAGATCATGATGATTATGCTGAATATTGGTAAGATTGTTTACAAGGTCTCGTTTGTGATGGTCAAAAACAATTGTGATAACACCAGTTATTATTTTATCTTCCTGCCATTCCTGTTTGATCAAATTTTCTCGAATAAGATCTGCAATGGCATTAGAACGATTTGAGTAATTTTCTAACTTAATTTTTGCATCATATTTCTCTAAGAGTTCCTTTTCAATAGAAACTCCAAATCTAATAAGATCAGACATTCATCCTCCGTGTTACGAAAAGACAGAAATGTAACACGGAAAATTATGTCAAATGAAAAAAATTAAAATATTTTCTTGTAAATATGGCAATATGGGTTGCCATCGGTTTTGCTATAATAATCTTGATGGTACTCTTCTGCATGCCAGAATTTAGTAACTTTTACCATGGCAGTGGCAACTTCATAATTCTTGTTTATCAATATTTTTATAACTTTTCTTGCAATCTCTTCTTGCTCATCACTTGTATAGAAAATTGCAGAACGATATTGCTCTCCAATATCTGGTCCCTGCCTATCTACCTGAGTAAAATCGTGGATCTCGAAAAAGAGTTTAGTCAATTCCTCATAAGAAACTACATCGGGGTCAAAAATAATTTGAATAGCTTCTGCATGACCAGTTGTTCCATTACAAACCTCTTTGTAGGAAGGTTCTCGTTTATCACCACCAATATATCCAACTGAAATATCCATAACACCTTCAACTTTCTGAAACAGATATTCTACACCCCAGAAACAACCCCCAGCAAAAATTGCAGTTTCTAGCTTTTGTTTTTCAGGAATGAAATACAAAGAGATTGAATTAACACAATGACGAATATTTTTCTCAGTATAATTTTCTCCAGTAAAAATGTGACCCAAATGAGCACCACAATTACTACAAGTGATCTCGGTTCGAACTCCATCAGCATCTTGGACTTTATTAACAGCGCCTTCAATTTCATCATCAAAACTTGGCCATCCACAATTGGAATCAAATTTATCTTCCGATTTGAATAATGGTGCATCACAACGCTTACACAAATATGTTCCTATCTTATCATTTTTATAGAATTCACCACTGAAAGGTTGTTCGGTGCCCTTATGTATTATAACTCGTTCTTCTTCAGAATTAAGTTCATTGAATTTCATTATTTCGTTTCCTCCCAATAAGCCTGAGATAGTAAGAATCAATGATAAGATAAATATTTTCATTTTTCTTACTCACTTAATTCTGTTAATTTATCTTTAACTATCTCAACATGTTTTACTTCACCGGATTTTCTTTTAACTCGAACTTTCACATTACTCCAAAGTGCAGCTACCTTTTGATCAGGAGAAATTAGGAAGGTTGAACGAATAACACCCTCGTATTCTCTACCATAGTTTTTCTTTAAACCCCAAGCTCCATATGTCTTCATAACTTCTTTCTCAGTATCACTCAATAAGGTAATTCCTAGTTTATGTTTTTTGATAAATTTTTGATGTGATTCAGTGCTATCGGGGCTTACTCCAAGAATTTCAGCATTAAGCTTTGAATAATCGATTTTATGTTCTGTGAAATCACAAGCTTCTTTTGTACAACCAGATGTATTATCTTTTGGGTAAAAGTACAATATCACCCATTTACCTTTAAAATCACTTAGTGAGACATTATTACTATTATTATCTTTCAAGACGAAGTTAGGTGCAATATTTCCAATTTCCAACATAATTCCTCCAATTAGTTATAAAATCTAACTTAATTGTCTGAATATCAAAAATATTATTTTATCAGAAGCATTCTCTTTGTTAGAAAAGTATTTCCACAAGTGATCTTATAATAGTAGATGCCGCTTGAAACAGATTTATTCGTCCGATCTGTTCCATCCCAAACTACTGAATATTGTTTGCCAGAGAGATTGTCGGCAGAATATTGTTTTACTTTCTGACCCTTTAAATTGTAGATCATAATTTGCACATCTTCATTGATTTCAGTAGATTGATTATATGTAATTGTAGTAGATGGATTAAATGGATTTGGATAATTTGTAACAGAATATTGTGAATGTAGGTTAATTTCTTCATCATCTACACTCACAGAATTTGTAGCTTCATAACTATAGCCAATTTGAGTATAAGAGGTATATGTATCTGTAACTATCATTAATACTTTATCATATTCAATTCCAGAATTATGTAGCGTAATGCTGCCACTCATTACTTCATCTAACTCCATCTCTACAACTTCAACAGGCTCATTATAATAGAATTTTACAAACTGTACATGGAAATCAGAGTTTAAGGATTCACCGGAGAAATCAACTGAAAGATCTAGATCGGTATTTTCAAATAAAATGTAATTTACACCCCAGTGATTCATCGAATAATTATCGGATGAAACTGGATAGCTTGAATATTCTGCAGTATTAGCAAGAGAAAATTGACCAGTTCCAATTGGATTATCTGAATAGCTGTATAATCCATCCATAAATACTGGGTCGTTTATATGATTTGCAATTACCCAATTATTAAAAACATCTATAGAAGAAATATCAGTTCCCCAACCGGTTTCTAATAGAGCAGCATCTAACCCAGCTGTGCTATTGCCTGCTTCTTGAACCAGATTAAAGATAATATTCTCCTCATCAATTACGTAATGTTCATAAAGATAATGCATAAACAAATAGCTTTGAGGATAGTCGGCTCCTGCAGCCCAATGCACCAAGTTATTATCCGGATTTTGTGTAAATAACATCATCCAATATGGGCTTATCCAACCATTAACCCATTGTGCAAAACCAGCTAATCCCTCGTTCACCCAGGTTGTTTCATTAGAATCATGATTACAATGTATAAGATGTTGAAATTCATGAGCTAAAGTTGCATAACAATAACTACTGTGAATTCCTGCATCATGTGGATTATCATCAATATATATGAGTTCCATATTATTACTATATGCCCCGCCTAATAGATCGGAAGGAGAAAAGTAACCATTAATGTTTGTGTCATCAATATTATAGATCAAAATATTTGTTTTACCATTTCCATCAATATCAGAGGTTAATCCAAACATTTCAGTATCCAATTCATAAACACCTTTTGTAGGGTCAGTAGCAGTTGAATCTTCAAAAGCATTTCTTAAGTGTTCAACATCGGTTTGATCTATCGTGATATTCCAAATATCGTCATGTACATAAATGTTGCATAATGTCGAATTTATTTGTCTGGTTGCAGTTATTTGAGTATGAGAATTATTTAGAAAGTTATAAATCCATAAATTAATAGTCTCATCAGTATCTCTATTTTGAGGAGTTGTCACAACTTGTTCATTAATGGAACTTAATGCATTCAATTGCTGAATTCTTGTCATAACCCTTTCAGCATCTTCAATATCACCTAATAATTCCTCTGGTTGCTGAATTGCTGCCAGTAATATACTTATGAAAACTAATCCAATAACTAATAACTTCTTGATCATTTTTCCTCCAGATCTAGCAATTTTATTAATCTTTCATTCCTTCAATCGTCTCAATATAAAGTTCTTTTCCTGCAATTAATTCAGTATTAAAGGAGTCACATTCCGGGCACATAAAAATTGGTTCATCAATTGTGAATTCATGCTTGCAATCTTCACATTTAACCTTAACATTTTTTTCAGTCATAAAAAGTGAAGCATTTTCAAATCCTTCATATTCTTCTTTCATATATTGGAAGTTAGTAATCATTACTTCCTCAATAATCTGATGGAATTTCCCAACAACTATTTTAACTTCATTTATTTCTTTGAGATGTTCTTTGATTCTGATATCTTTTGCAATTTCTAATAATGAGTGAACTATAGCACCTTCATGCATTAACAAATCCTCGGAAGCGGATCGGATTCCAACATTAATAAAGGACGTAATCCACCTATAGAAGTTCTTAAATATACACCTTTAACTTCTGCAGTAACTTCTCCAATAATTTTACTTTCTTTTCCATATTTATGTTTCTTCATTTCACTTAACAGGTTGGAAGTTTCACCTGATACAAAAGAGACAAGTTTCCCTTCATTCGCCATATAAAGTGCATCAAGTCCTAGAAGTCCGCAAATTGCATTCACAGCATCTGTAATTGGAATATCCTCTTCATTAATGATTATTCCCAAGTTTGTATCTTCGGCAACTTCATTTAAAATTGTAGCTACTCCACCACGAGTTGCATCCCTTAAGAATTTCACATTGCCGCTTTTTAGCATTAATTGAGTCAGGTCGTTTAAGGAAGCACAATCACTCTCAGGGGCAGGATCTAGATCAAGTTTTTCACGAGCATTAATAATTGCTACAGTATGATCTCCGATTGTGCCATTAACAATTATTTTATCTCCATTGTTAATATTATTAGAAGTAAGGTTTACACCTTCAGGTAGGAACCCAACACCGGTTGTTGTTATGTACATGCCGTCAGCTTTACCGCGCTCTACCACTTTTGTATCTCCGGCAATTATTTTCACGTTTGCCTCTTCCGCAGCATGCTGAACAGACTCTGTGATCTTCTTTAAATCATCAATCTTGAATCCTTCTTCAATGATGTATGTGATCAAGAGGTATTTTGGAACAGCACCTTTCATTGAAACATCGTTCACAGTTCCAGTAACAGAAAGTTTACCTATATCTCCACCTGGGAAGAAAATTGGCTTTATAACATGGGCATCTGTTGTAACTACTGTTCTATTTTCTATCTCAACTGCATCATCCAAAGTTGGGAGTTTAAAATTCTTATTAAAAACATCATTAATTAACCTTCTGGTTAATCCTCCGCCACTTCCATGACCGAGAGTGATTATATCATCTTTCATATTATATTTCCTTTAATCGGTGTAGATTCGTAAGCAATTCTATCTTTCATATCTATAATAAGCTGCGCAACTTCCTTCAGATGAAACCATACAAGGTCCGATAGGGTGAGCAGGATTGCAGGTTTTTTCAAATAATGGACACTCTGGTGGAATAATTATCCCCTTAAGAACATCGGCACATTTGCAACCTGTATTTCCTTCTTCTTCTTTTAATTTAATATTATATTTTTTGGAAGCATCGAATTCCTTGAATTCCTCACGAATTCCTAGCCCGGAGTTCGGGATCCAACCAATTCCACGCCAAAGAGCATCTTCAACTTCTAAAACTGCATCTATAACCTTTTGTGCATTTTTATTTCCAACAATATTCACAACCCTATTATACTCATTTACAATTGCAGGTTTGCAACTTTTAACTTGCTCGGTTATTATCTTTATTGCTGATAAAATATCTAGCGGTTCAAATCCTGAAACAACTCCACCAATTCCATATTTTTCTGGTAGAAGCATGTAAGATTCAGAACCAATTATCACACTCACATGACCAGGTAGTAGAAATCCATCTAGTTTGATGTCATCCGCAGAGAGAAGAGCTTCTAGAGCTGGTGGAACAAGTTTGAAAGCAGGGAAAACAGAAAAATTATTCAATTGCTGCTTTTTTGCCATCAATATAGTCTGAGCAATTCCTGGGACTGTGGTTTCAAACCCAATACCTACAAAAATAGTCTCTTTTTCTTTTGATAATTCTAAAGCTTCTAACGGTGAGTAAACTATCTTTACATCTAACCCTCTGGCTCGAGCATGTTCAAGTGTTTCATCTTTTCCCGGAACTCGTATAACATCACCAAATGTAGCAATCGTTACATTTTCCAGTTTCACTAACTCATCGATCAGTGAAGATGGTGTAACACAAACCGGGCAGCCTGGACCAGATATAAGTGAAATGTTGTCAGGAAGTAATTTTCTTATTCCCCAATGACCAATTGCCATTGTATGAGAACCGCATACTTCCATTATTTTTGTAGGTTTTTCCCACTTTTGTAGATCACTTACAATTTTCTTTATTAATTTAGGATCCCTGAATTTTGTTAGATCAATCATCTTCCAGTAGTGCCATTTCCTCAAATAATTTTAATGTTTCATTTGCATCTTCTTCCGAAATTATATTTAGTGCAAATCCGGTATGCATAAGTACCCAGTCTCCAATTTCTGCTTCTGGAGTAAAAGTGAACATAATCTCTTTATTCACTCCACCCAGGTTTACAATACCTTTCTCGCCATCTTTCTCAACGATTTTTGCAGGAATTGCTAAACACATATTTTCTCCTTATCTCTGATTCAATAGTGTACATTAAATCAATATATTATCAATCTATAGATTTAAATTTCTGTTCGCTATCATTACCTGACCAACTGATATCGAACTGTCATTTGGTGATAAATTTTTTGGTGAATAAACTGTAAAGTTATTTTTGATAAGTGTTTCTATGAGTCCATCTAGTAATATTCTATTCTGCATTACACCACCAGAAAGAACAACTTTATTTATTCTATGCTGTGATGAAATCCTTTGAATAGAAGCCAGTGTAAAATCAATTATTGTCTTGTGGAATCGCTTTGCAACAATATTTAATTTCTCGCCATTTTTAATATCCTCTGATATTTCAATAATAAGTGGATTTATATTAATTGTATCTTTTAGTATCTCATATGTATAAGGTTTGGAATTCACCACAGTTTCATTTCCACATAAGAACTCTAAAGCCATTGCACTCTGTGCTTCAAATGTTATTGATGGGAAAAGCCCTAACATTGCCGCAACACAATCAAAAAGCCTGCCAATGCTTGAAGTTTGGAACACATTGAAGTTATTTTGCAATTGTTTTTGGATCACATTTCGCTCCAATTCTGAAATTCCTTTTAATAATTCTGTATTTGCTCCAGCTACTATTGAATATGCATAAGCAATACGAACAGGGTGCTTTATTGCTGCATCACCACCTGGTAGAGGCAAATAGTTTAGATGAAATGAACGTTCGAAATTTGTATGGTCTGCAATAAAAATCTCTCCACCCCAAATTGCACCATCTGTTCCGTATCCTGTTCCATCATAAGAGATGCCAATTACTTTTTCATCCAATTTATGTTCTGCCATTATTGCAGAAATATGAGCATGATGATGTTGTACTTTAATTAGCTGAAGTTTTGCCTGCTCAGCAAATCTGGTTGTGGCAAAATCTGGTTGAAGATCACACGCGATAAGTTGCGGTTTGAACTTGAACCACTTCAAAAATTTATTGTAAGTTTCATTATAAAAATCCATCGTCTCTTTACTGCCGGAATTACCAATATAAGGTGATAAAAATAGATCATCACTATTAGATAATGAAAACGTTAATTTTAACTCAGCGCCGCAGCCAAGAGTTGGAACAGTTTTAAAAGGTAGTTTTATTGGGGATGGAACAAATCCGCGTGAACGACGAATAAGAATATTGTTTGCTTTTGCAGGTAAAATTATTGAATCGTCAGATCTATTAAAAATTGGTCTGTTATGGGTAAGAAAACAATCACATAGATTTTGCAATTTATTTTCTGTTTTAGCGATTGGTTCGTTGCTATTGTTACCTGAGGTCATAATTACAATTGGAAGCTCTTCTGTTACAAATTGATAGTGGTGCGGAGCATATGGTAGAAAAATACCAATATTTGGATTTTGTGGAGCTACATTCTCAGCAAGCATGGTATTATTTTTTTTAGGTAATATAACAATTGGAGCAGCGGGTGATTTAAGTAATCTAAGCTGTTTAGCATTAATTTGTACTACTTTATTAGCGTTCTCTTCATTGCACATTACAGCAAATGGCTTGTGAGGTCGATTCTTTCTTTGTCTAAGCAACTCAACAGTGTTATGATTTGCGGCATCACAAGCTATATGGAATCCTCCGATCCCCTTTATTCCAACGATCTTTCCATCTTTTAATGCAGCAACTGTATTCTGTATTGGATCACCAGAAATGGGGGAAAGATCTTCATTTAAGAATTGAAGTTGAGGTCCGCATTCTGGGCAAGCAACAGGCTGTGCATGGAATCTTCTATTAAGAGGATCTTTATATTCTTCCAAACAAAAATTGCATAACTTAAAATCTTTCATAGATGTTACGGGGCGGTCATAAGGAGTTTCTTTTATAATTGAATATCTGGGTCCGCAATTTGTGCAATTAATAAATGCATATTTATATCTGGGATCTTTTGGATCATTAAATTCATCTAAGCAGTCTTTACATACAGCTAGGTCAGGGGAGATCAGTGTCGAGCCTTCAGAGCTTGAACTTGATCTAATTGAAAAAGTTTTATATTTTGTATTTGGAAGTTCCTTAAATTGAAAACTGTTAATTTTAGCAGCAGGTGGGAGCTCATTCTTTATTCTATATATAAATGTATCAAGTGACGCACTTGTGCCCTCAGCTTCAATTAAAACTCCACTGGTTGAATTTAAAACGTAACCTGTTAGTTTCTGTTCAATTGCCAGCTTATAAATGAACGGGCGAAACCCCACCCCTTGAACTATTCCATTTATTTTTATTTGATACATTCTGCCATCCATAAATAAATATTGGAAGAATATCTTTTGAATATATTATTAGCGTCAAGGATTAATTCTGATTAAAATATAAAATTAAATTCATTGATATTAATTGCTTCTAAATATTTCATAATACAAGGTAAACAAAAGAGATACATAAATACAAATATGAGAATGATTATCAATAACAATGGACAAGAAAAATCTATTTGACAACCTATTCTCAATTAGATTTTTACCACTCTAAAATTAGCAATAAAAAAATATATAGAAAAGGAGGTTGATTGTGGATAATACACAATCCGGGAAGTCAGGATTTTCCAACAGTGATAATTGCACATGCGATTGTAAGAGCCTTGATAAAATTTTAGATAGTTATAATAATGATCCAGTAAGGTTAATGGACATTCTCATCGAAGTTCAAACACAGTGTGGTTGCGTTTCTGATATGGCTGTAAAGACAATTGCAGAAGCTATTGGATACTCTAAAGTAGATGTTGAACAAACTCTATCTTTTTATCATTTTTTATCTCAAACTCCAACAGGTAAATATGCAGTATATTTAAATGATAGTGCAGTTGCCGAAATGATGGGTAGAGATGAAATAGCAAAGGCATTTGTAGAAGAAATTGGATGTGAATTTGATTCAGTTTCTGAAGATGGGAAAATTGGTTTGTTTAGTACATCTTGTATTGGAATGAACGATCAGGAACCATCAGCCATTATTAACCAGCGAGTTTTCACTAAATTAACAAAAGAGAAAGTAGCAAAAATTGTTAAAGGAATGAAAAATGATCTTGAAGTAGAAGATCTCGTTGGAACGGACGTTATGTCTAATATCTTAAAACAGGGTCCAATTCTAACCAAAGATTCAAATCTTGGTGAAGCTGTTAAAAAAGCTGTTACTATGAGTCCTGAAGATGTTATTGAAGAAATTAAGCAATCGAATCTTCGAGGACGTGGTGGTGCAGGTTTCCCAACTGCGATGAAATGGCGGTTTTGTAGAAATGCAGAAGGTGAGAAGCATTATGTGTTTTGTAATGCAGATGAAGGTGAACCTGGAACATTTAAAGATCGTGTAATTCTTACAGATCGTCCGCAACTTTTATTTGCAGGAATGACGATCGCAGGTTATGCAATTGGTTCTGATGAAGGAATTTTATATCTTCGTTATGAATATAAATATATGGAAGAGTACCTTGAAGGAGTTCTAACAAAATTAAGAGAAGAAGGATTATTAGGAAAAGATGTAGCTGGTGAAAAAGGCTTCAACTTTGATATCCGAATTCAATTTGGTGGTGGAGCTTATATTTGTGGTGAAGAATCTGCATTGTTAGAATCAGCAGAAGGGAAACGTGGAGAACCAAGAGACAGACCTCCATTCCCAGTAGTAAAAGGATATCTTCAGCAGCCTACATCTGTTAATAATGTAGAAACTTTATGTGCAGTTGCAAAAATTATGCATAAAGGTGCAAAATGGTATAGATCTCTTGGTACTTTAGAATCAACCGGTTCAAAACTTATCAGCGTTTCTGGTGATTGTGCAAAACCTGGTGTTTATGAAGTTGAATGGGGATTTACCGTTAATGATATTTTAGAATTAGTTGGTGCAAAGAATGTTCAGGCTGTTCAAGTTGGCGGACCTTCTGGAAATTGCATTGCTCCAAATGAATTTAATAGAAAACTAGCTTATGAAGATCTATCAACAGGTGGATCACTAATCGTGATTGGAGAAGAACGTGATCTTCTAAAAGACATCGTACTTAACTTCACTGAATTTTTCATTGAAGAGTCATGTGGATCATGCGTTCCATGTAGAGCGATGACAGTTCAATACAAAAATAAGCTGGAAAAAATTCTTAGAGGAAATGGTGTTGCAGAAGATATTGATCAAATGCTTTCTTGGGAGAATGTGATGATCTCAAATCGTTGTGGTCTTGGTCAAACAGCTGCAAATCCAATTTTAAGTACAATCAAGAATTTTAGAGAATTATACGAAGATAAACTAAATAAAGATACTGATTTTGTAAGTGAGTTCGATCTGGAAGTTGCAGTTCAGGAATCTTGCAAAACTGCCAATAGAGTTCCCAATTTAGGGGGTGAATAATGAGTAAAATATTAATTAATATCAATGGTAAAGATTATTCTGCAGAACCCGGTAAAATGGTTCTTGAAGTAGCAAAAGACAATGGGGTTTATATTCCTACTTTATGTCATCTTGAAGGGATTAAACCACAAGGTTCATGCCGTGTTTGTACATGTAAAATTGATGGTAGAAATATGACGGCCTGCACGACACCTGCTACTCATAGAATGGTTATAGAAACAAATACAGATGAATTAGAGAAAATAAGAGCAACAATTGTTGAATTGCTTTTTGCTGAAGGAAATCATTTTTGCCCGGCTTGTGAAAGAAGTGGAAGTTGTGAGCTTCAAGCTCTTGCTTACAGATACAAAATGATGGTTCCACAATTCCCATATATCTTTCCAGCAAAAGATGTAGATGCAAGAAATCCTAAGATTATGATAGATCATAATAGATGCATTCTTTGCAAACGTTGCATAAGAAGAAAATTAGAAAAAGATAATCCATCCTGGTTTGTATTTAAGAATCGCGGGGATAAAGTTCAGATTAATATAGATCATGAACTTACAGCTGATTTTGATGATGAACTGGCTCAAAAAGCTATGGACACATGTCCTGTTGGTGCTATCATCAGAAAAGAAAAAGGGTTTGATGTTCCAATAGGTAGTAGAAAATATGATAAGACACCAATTGGAAGCGATATAGAAAATAAAGGAGCGACATTATGAGTAAGCCAATTGTAGCAACAACTTCTCTTGCTGGATGTTTCGGATGTCATATGTCTTTATTGGATATCGATGAACGAATTCTGGATTTGATAGATTTGGTTGAATTTAATAAGTCTCCAATTGATGATATTAAAACTTTTACCAAAGAAT
>Ga0233437_1005662_pt1 | contig 13344 bp, 10 predicted proteins | sample SI_122_August201_FD_182714 | JGI IMG/M metagenome (GOLD analysis project Ga0233437, IMG submission 182714) | Seawater microbial communities from Saanich Inlet, British Columbia, Canada - SI_122_August2016_200_MG | ecosystem: Environmental > Aquatic > Marine > Inlet | place: Canada: British... | reverse complement strand
GATCATCTGCTCCAATGCCCTGGCCCATCAGGACAAAGAAGTCATTGGGGGCATCAATGTAAGCCGGGTACCCTACTTTTATCCCTATATCGGGTTGTCTCATGAGGCCAAAGACCAATTGGACAGAAAGGGTGGCAATCTCTTCTCTTTTGCGTTGATGAGGGCCCTGAAAAAATACCCTGACCTGGACATTATCCACCTGCATACTGCAAAACGACCGGGCGGCATCGGCAGAACCATAGCCATAAAGCGCAAAATCCCCTATGTGGTTTCCCTGCACGGCGGCGTCTTTGATGTGCCTGACGAGGAGGCTGAGACCTGGACGGCCCCCACCGAAGGGACCTTTGAGTGGGGCAAGATCCTCGGCTGGTGGGTCGGTTCACGTCGCGTTCTTGATGATGCGGCGGCCATTCTCTGTGTGGGGGAAGAAGAGCAACGACAGACGCAACAGCGTTTTCCCCACAAAAAGGTCATTCACTTAGCCAACGGCGTTGACCCGGAGGGTTTCGCAACCGGGGACCGAGTCAAGTTTCGCAACACTTATCACATCCCTATCGATGCGTATGTGATCGTGACGGTTGGGCGCATTGATCCCCAGAAAAATCAGATCTTCGCCATTAACCTCCTCCCGGAGCTGCTCAAGCTCAATTCCAACACACATGTGGTCATCATCGGACCTGTGACCAACGAGAATTACAACAAAAAGCTTGCCCGCAAAATCAATGAAAAGGGTCTTGAAGGCCATGTAACCGTTATTGACGGACTGGCCGCCGGGAGCCAGGAACTGGTTGATGCCTTTCATGGCGCCGATATGTTTCTCCTTCCCTCTATTCACGAGCCCTTCGGCATCGTTATCTTAGAGGCGTGGGCCGCAGGTCTGCCCGTGGTTGCGAGTCGGGTAGGCGGTATCCCGTCATTTGTAAATCACGGCGACGATGGGCTGTTGTTTGAGCCCAATGACGGGGCAGGGTTTATAAAAGCGTTCAAAACAATCCTGGAATCACCGGAAAAGGCCCGAGCATTGGGCGCTGCCGGTAAACTGAAGGCGGAAGGCCAGTATAGCTGGGACAGGATTACGCAATCTCTGGTTAATATATACGAGGAGGCTATCCGTGAAAATCCTTTTCGTAAATGAGAAATGCGGGTATTTCGGCGGGGTGGAGCAAAACATTGCAGATACCGTGAAGGGATTGAATTCCAGAGGTCACGACTGCTTTCTGGCCTATGGAGAGATCTCAGCGCGGGATCTGGAACAGTACAAAAGTCTCTTTGAAAAAACTTTTCGGTGTCAGGAAATCGCCGCCACACAGGAGCTCGCAGCTCAGGCCCTTGAAGAGATTTTAGACCAGATATCTCCTGATGTAATTTATTTCCACAAGGTTCCTGAGCTGAAATCCTTCATGCACCTGCTCCCCAAAAATCGAACCGTTCGAATGGTGCACGATCACGACCTGTGCTGTCCGAGGAGACACAAATACTTCGTGACCAACGGTCAGGTCTGCCATCATAAGTTGGACTGGCGCTGCTGGTTCGACGGAGCCTTTATCGCGAGGGATCCCGCTTCGCGGAGCGGTTTTGCCTTTGTGAGCATAGGGAGCAAGCTCAGAGAAATGCGTCGCAATTATCATCTTGACGCACTCCTTGTGGGCAGTCGCTTCATGAGAGACGAACTCCTCCAAAACAGCTTCCCGGAGGAAAAGGTACATCTCATGCCGCCGGTTATTCGTATGGCCCATATTGTACGTGGGCAGACCCCATCGCCTGTCCCTGACGACCCCCGAATATTGTACGTGGGACAGCTCATCCGCGGCAAAGGGGTTGATCTTCTGTTACAGGCTTTGAAAGGGCTTACTTGCGATTTCAGGGCAACGGTCGTAGGGACCGGAAATGCTGAATCCAAACTCAAGGCCCTCTGCACCGAATTAGGTCTTGATAACAGGGTGGAATTTTCAGGTTGGGTCCGAAACGAAGACCTGGGGCATTTCTATTCAAAGGCAAAGGTTGTTGTGGTACCGTCGCGCTGGCCGGAACCCTTCGGCATGATTGGGCTTGAGGCAATGCACCATGGCCGGCCCGTGGTTGCGTTTGATGTGGGGGGGATCCCTGATTGGCTTGATCATATGGAGACAGGCATTCTTGTTCCGGAGCAGGATGTGAAGGCCCTTGGCAATGCCCTCCAGAAGATCCTCGGTGAAAACCGACCCGGCCGTCGTAGCCACTTTGGCGGAGTCGGCTTGGCTGAAAAATTGGGGCAAAACGGTCTTAGACGCGTTCGAGACCACTATGCTTTCGAAGGGTATCTTGACAGACTTGAGGGGTGTTTGAAAGGTGATCAATGAACAATCATAAATCCATGGATCCGTTTACATACCATGTTATGGAGCGAATTGATCCAAAGGTACGCGCCTCACTGACCCCTGCTCAGCTTTCAGCCATTAAGGAGGCAATCTCAGCGGGTCTGCCCTCGAAAAAACATCCCATAGATATTCGAGGCGTCATCCCGTTTTTCCTTGTACGCTACTATTTCGTGATCCTGTCAGGCCGCGACAGGCGCTTGCATACCAAAAGAATTGAAGAGAAGCGGCGATGGCTGACTTCCCTTTCAGGTGGGTTGACACTCTTCATTCTCGGCGTGTCGCCGCTCATTTTAATCCTGCTACTGTTGTTGTACCTCATCAAATGCGCCTTTGGTATTAACGTTATGCCTGAGATGCACTTGAAAGACCTCTTGACATTTTGGCAATAAAACAACTCATGAAAGGGGTTAAGCCATGAAAATAGGAATTACCACCTTCGGCGGCGACGGGGGGAAATCCGGCATAAGCCAGTACATCATCAACATCCTCCGGGAATTTGCAGCACTGGGTGACAGGCCGGATTTCGAGGTAATTGTTTATGAAGACGAAAAAGAATTGTTTGTTCCCGATCCGAACAATATGTCGACCATCTGTTTTGGCGATTCTCTGCGCAGCCCTGTTGCGAACATTGGCTGGCACCAGTTCTCCCTCCCTAAACTGTGCCGTAAGCAGAAATACGATGTGCTTTTCCTCCCCGCAGGAAACAGGCGATTACCCATGTCACTCCCCTGCCCGTCGGTCGGCACGGTTCACGATTTTTCCAGCATCCACGTTGAAGGGAAGTATGATCCCGCAAGAATGTTTTATATCAAACGTGTGCTTCCATTTCTGGCACGCAAACTCACCAGGGTACTCACAGTCAGCGAAAGCAGCAAGAGGGATATTGTCGAATATGCCAGGGTGCCTGAAAAATATGTTACGGTTACCCCCCTTGCAGCGGATAACCAGGTCTACTTTCCGAGGAGTGCGGCGGAATGCGTTAAGCGTATCGGTCCCAAATATGATATTCGGCCTCCCTACATCCTGTATATCTCTCGGATCGAGCACCCGGGGAAGAACCACGCGGGACTGGTCCGGGCTTTTTCAATCCTGAAAGAGACCGAGGATATCCCCCATCAACTGGTCCTTGCAGGCAGTGACTGGGACCGGGCCGAGGAAGTTCACAGTGCGGCAGCAGAATCGGCTTATACTGATGATATCGTGTTTACCGGTTTTGCACCCAATGACGACCTGCCGGACCTCTACTGCGGCGCTGAACTATTTGTTTTTCCCTCTTTATACGAAGGATTCGGCCTCCCGGTGTTGGAAGCCATGACCTGCGGAGTTCCGGTTGCATGCTCAAACATCTCTTCTATCCCCGAGGTTATCGGGGATACGGGCATCCTTTTTGATCCCCATGATAACGAAGCGATTGCTGATGCTATGAGGCGTCTCTTGACAGACCCCTGCCTGCTCAATGACTGCCGGGAGAGGGGACTAGCGAGGGCCAAGAAATATACATGGTCCGCGACTGCCGCCCTTACACTAAAGGTGCTCCGGGAAGCGGCCGGGGAAGGTGCGTGATGCCGGCAGGCCCTCTTATAATCGGGGTAGCCGGACCTTCATGCTCGGGGAAATCTGAGATCGCACGATGTTTGATCAAAGAACTCTCCGGGATGAATCCGGTGCTCCTGGCCTTGGACTCTTATTATCATGATCTCTCCCCCCTTGATCCTGCGGAACGTGAAAAGAGAAATTTTGACGTGCCCGGAGCCCTGGACCATGAACTCCTCAAGGAACAGCTTCTGACGTTCGCCAATGGAAACGCCATAGAAAAACCGGTCTACGATTTTGCTACGCATAAGCGTTCACAGCAATCGGAGAGGATTGTTCCCGGAGAGACGGTTGTTGTGGAAGGTCTGTTTGCCCTTTACTGGGAAGAAATCAGGGATTTGTTTCACACGTGTGTCTTTGTGACCCTTCACGATCATATCTGCCTCTCACGCCGGATCGCACGCGATACAAAAGAAAGGGGCCGCTCCCATGAGTCTATCCTTGCCCAATACACCGAAACCGTGCGGCCCATGAATGAGAAATACATCCTCCCCACGAAAACCTTTGCGGACATTGTTGTAAACGGCGAAAATCTCTTAGAGCAATCCACGGCCCTCATAATGGCTCACATCAGCTCAGCCATTAACCATAATTCCTACAATCGACAATCAAAAATCATCAATCATCAATCATCAAACCCGGGGATAAAAGATGGAAAAAATAGAAACATCCTCTAAGAAAGTGGGTTCCCAACGGGATGAACTCATGGAAGAGCTTTACAGCAGATATGGCTCTAAGGCAAGCGGCCCGGGCGGATTAGGGCATCGTCTTCGCTATTGGAGAAAAAAATATGCCTGGATTATGGTCGTGGGGGGTGCAAAGGTGCTCAAACGGCTTATCGACATTGTTGCGTCTGCCATCCTGTTCCTCTGCCTGTGGCCCCTTTTCCTCGGGGTGGCCCTCTGCATCAAATTGACTGACGGGGGGCCTGTCTTTTTCTGGCAGACCCGTATCGGGCTTTGGGGGAAGGAGTTTCCCTTTCCGAAATTTCGATCAATGGTGATGAACGCTGAAGAATTAAAGGACAGCATACTGGCGCAAAGCGACCACGAGGATAGCATCACCTTCAAGATGAAAAAGGACCCGCGAGTCACCTGGATCGGCACCATCATTCGAAAACTGAGCATTGATGAACTGCCACAGTTGTGGTGTGTGCTCAAAGGGGATATGTCTCTGGTGGGCCCCCGCCCGCCCGTTCCGAGGGAAGTTGCCGAATACACCCTTTCCGACCGCAGGAGACTCGATGCGATCCCGGGACTCACATGCATCTGGCAGGTGAGCGGCCGGGGAGACATCCCCTTTGACGAACAGGTGGAATTGGATGTTCAGTACATCGAAAGCCAGAGCATCTGGGTCGATATTAAGTTGCTATTCGGCACAATCCCGGCTGTTTTGCTGGGAAAAGGGGCGTATTGAAACCAAAGTGGTAAACAACGACGACAAAGATTATGACCGCGCAAAGGTAACGGAGGAGCTGTACCACCGTTTCTCGAGGAGAGGGCTGTGGCGACTGCGAATACGGCGTTTCATACGCGGGTTTGCCTGGATATTGTTTGTTCAGCTTCTTTCAGGCGGCAAAAGGTTCCTGGGCTTCCTTTTGTCACTTTTTTTGTTACTCACGCTGTGGCCGATCCTGGTCCTGACATACTTTGTCCCGGGATCATCCCTTAAGCGGACCCCCCGGTTGGGCCGATGGTGCGTTACCTTCAACGAGTTTTCATTTGAGCCCCCGGGTGGTTTTATGGGTCGGATATTGACCGGCCTTCGCTTAACAAGGCTTCCTGTTTTGATCAATATCCTTAAAGGCGACCTCTCATTTATCGGACCCCGGGCCGTATCACCGGGAGATCTTAGCCCCAGGGAAAAGGCGGCGCGCAAGCGATACAATGTGCGGCCCGGGCTGCTTTCTCTCTGGTGGATCAGGCGCAGAGCAAACATCGATTATACGACCGAGGTGGCGGTGGATGAAGAGTATGTGGAGTCACAGAGCGTGTGGGGAGATCTTGGAATAGCCCTTCGAGCCATCCCTGCTGTATTATACGGGGAGGGTGTTGCAACAGCCCCTGACCTGATAACCATCCTCGGGATACCGATCAATAATGTTACCATGACCGAGGCTGTAAAGGCCATCATGGATCGGCTGGAAGGAGAAACCTGCTGCCAGGGCTGTTTCGTCAACGCCGACTGTGCCAACATCGCATATCGCGACGAAACCTACAAACGGGTTCTGCAAAAGGCCGGATTATCACTGGCCGACGGAATTGGCCTCAAGCTGGCGGGCAAAGTGCTGGCGAGAGAGATTAAGCAAAATGTCAACGGTACAGACCTTTTCCCTCTCCTGTGCGAGGCCCTTTCCGGGACGGGTAAAGGACTTTTCCTCCTGGGCGCCAAACCTGAGGTTCCTGAAAAGGTCAGAGACTGGATCAAGAATGAATATCCCGGCGTGAAGTTCAGCGGATGCCGGCACGGATACTTCTCTCCGGAGGAGGAACCGGGAGTTATCGACCAGATTGCCGAATCGGGTGCGGATCTCCTGCTGGTGGCCTTTGGGTCACCCCGGCAGGATACCTGGATCAACGACCATGCCGGAGAAACAGGTGTAAAGGTTGCCATAGGCGTGGGAGGTCTGTTTGACTTCTACTCGGGAAAATCCGCCCGCGCGCCTCAATGGGTGAGGGAGATGGGGATGGAGTGGCTTTACCGGTTCATTCAGGAACCGGGCAGGCTGTGGAAAAGGTATTTTGTGGGTAACAGTGTTTTTCTCTACCGGGTCATGCTTGAAAAATTCAGGCCTGCACATTTTCAACCATCAGGACAGAAGGAGTGAAATTATGATAGCGGTCATTATTGCACCCGGTCTCAGCCCCGGGATGGAGCCGTTGAACGAGCGATATCCAACATCGCTGCTGCCACTTGTGGACCGCCCGTTTATCCAGCACGTGGTGGAGTTCCTCGTGGAGGGCGGAATCACAAGGTTTGAGTTTGTTCTGAGTCATCTTCCTGAAAAGATCGAAGGTTTTTTAGGCGACGGCTCCCGCTGGGGCTGCACTTTCAGATTCCATTTGGCGCGCGACCCTTCTCACCCCTATGATATTCCCAGGACCGTGCGCTTTGGGGAAGATACGGAACTGATCCTTTTGGTGCACGCAGGCCGATTGCCTCAGGTTGACCTGGTGCAAACCAGACCGGAAAACCCAATAGAAAAACCGGTAATGTTTTTCTCGCCACCGATCCGATCCGGCCGTCGTAGCCACTTTGGCGGAGTCGGCAGGGTTGACCCTTCTGCCGAAAAGGATCGGGATGCCCGGCAATGGACGGGTTGGGCATGGGTCCCGGCAGTCATTTTGAAAAATCTGCCTAAAGGCCTCGACGGGGGGGGGCTGGAGTCCCATCTTGCATCCTCGGGACAAGGCCAGGGCAAATCACCCACCGTTGAAGTTTCAATTTCCCTGAATGTGCGGACGTATGAAGATCTGCTCGCATCTCAGGCGGCGATCCTGGGAAAAGAATTCAAGGGTCTTCTTCTTGGGGGTAAGGAGGTGGATGAAGGGATCCGGCTATCCAGAAATCTGACCCTCCATCCAACAGCAACGCTTGACCCGCCTGTTTACATAGGGGAAAATTGTCGAATCGGAAAAGGGACAAGACTGGGGCCCAATGCGGTCATCAGCAAGAATTGTGTGATTGATTCAGACTGTACGGTTACCGACTCGGCAGTTTTCCCCGGAAGCTACGTGGGAGAAGGTCTGGAGCTGGATGATGTCCTTGTTGATAAGAACCGACTGATCAATGTCAGGTTTGGTGCGGCCGTATCCATTTCCGAGAGCTTTATTTTGGGGGGGCTCTCCAAGGCCCACTTGGGACAATGGTTGGCAGGGATCTTATCTCGGCTTTCAGCCGCCTGTCTGCTGTTGGTTTTATGGCCATGCCTGCTTGCCACAGCATTCGTCCTGAAAGTTGGCCGGCGCGGCCCCGTCCTGTTTGAAAAAGAAGCGATTCGTATCCCCGTTCAATCGGATGAGGCCCTGTGGCGCACATTCGGTTTTTTGAGTTTTGCTCCTGACCATAAAAAAGGAGGGGAGGAGGGAACCATCAGGCATTTCTTTCTCCGCTTTCTTCCCAGCCTGCTCAATATAGTCAAAGGTGAACTCCGTTTCGTCGGCGTGAAACCCCGCACAAGAGATGAAATCAAAGCTTTGCCTAAGGATTGGCAGGCCCTTTACTTAAACGCCAAGTCGGGAGTCGTCACAGAGGCCTTCATCAATTACGGAACTTTCCCCACAGAAGACGAGCTTTACACGTCAGAGATTTTCTATTCTGTTTCAGCGGGGATCAGGCATGATTTCAAGTTGCTGACAGGTTATTTGGGGGGCCTCCTGGGCGTTTCTTCCCGTGAAAGACCGTAGACATTCAGACGAAAGGAACAGAGGATAATGGTTTTAAGGATATCTGTAAGCGGTGGCAGGCGGATTACCGCTGTGGCGTTGAATGTTTTAAAGTATGCTTGACATATGGCAAGAATGAAACTTTAATTGCGCTTAAGATGAGTAACCTAACGATGGTGAATGTCCCCACATTAAGGAAGGTTGAATCCGGAGACCCATCTGTCAGTATAGGCATTTTTTTCAAGTCCCTTGAGTTCTCCAGTTGCGTGCCGTTTTTGAATCTATCACTGATACGGAAAAATCTTAATCTAAATGTGGAAAGGCCGATTCGTTTATACTAAGGAGAAAATGGACCATGGAATTTAATACGCGTGAAGAATCGGGAGGAAAGGTCGTGGTGATAGATGCGCCGAATCGTCTGGATGTCGGTGTTGCTGATGCTTTCAAGGTAAGGATCAATGAACTTGTTGATCAGGGGAATTGCCGGGTTGTTATTGACCTCGAGCACACGGAATTCATGGATTCAAGCGGTCTCGGTTCACTGGTGTCGCGTATTGCCGTTACGCGTTCGAAGCAGGGGGATGTTCGCCTGGTGGCCCCCTCACCGTTTGTTGCCAACCTGCTTGAGATAACGCATTTAAATCAAGTCTTCAAATTTTTTGATGATACTGAATCGGCGGTGAAGAGCTTTGAATAATTCTTTAAAACGGATCATTGTTTGATCCGGGAAGTGAGAACTGATGAAGGCTGCCAACCAGCGAGTATCGGAGAAATATATGCCCGGGCACCATCTCCCGGAACCCGATTATGATCGTCCCATATTCGAGATCCCTGAAGGATTAAGAAACAGTATTCTCGATAAATTGATATTCCTCTACGGTGAAGAAGATGCCGGCGCCTGTTTTGATGAACTGGAGAGGATTATGAAGGTTTATCATGCCCATAAATGCCCGGAGATGATAGAATGGGAGAAACAGTTCCATCCCGCCGATCGCTTTACGGAAAAAGATGTTGTCCTTATTACTTATGGGGATATGATCCAGGGCGAGGGCCAACTTCCATTGGAGATATTGGCCGATTTCTCGGAGAAATATCTGAAGGGCGCTATCAATACACTGCATATTCTCCCCTTTTTCCCTTATTCATCGGACAGAGGGTTTTCGGTTGTGGATTTCGAAGAAGTAGATCCCAGTCTCGGCACATGGGAAGATATTGAGAATCTTAAACCCAATTCCAAGTTGATGTTTGACGGCGTTTTCAACCATATATCGTCCAAGAGCCGATGGTTTCAGGAATTCCTGGATGGAAATCCATTATTCCAGGAATTTTTCATCGTTTTTTCAACCAAGGTCGCCATATCGGAAGAGCACTTGAGCTTGATTGTCCGCCCAAGGACGTCGGATCTGTTGAGCAGATTCAGCACGCTCAATGGCCGGCGTTTGGTTTGGACCACCTTCAGTACGGATCAAATAGATCTTAATTTCAAAAGCCATAATGTTTTCCTGAAAATGGTAGAAATACTACTGACCTATGTGCGGAGAGGATCGGACATTGTTCGCCTTGATGCGGTAACCTACCTTTGGTCCGAATTGGGAACACGTTGTGTGCATCTTGAACAAACGCATGTGGTCATAAAGCTGTTCAGGGGTATCCTTGATGCGGTTGCCCCTAATGTCGGGTTGATAACCGAGACCAACGTTCCTCATGAGGAAAACATGCAGTACTTCGGCAACGGCACGGATGAAGCCCAGATGATATACAACTTTGCATTGCCGCCCCTGGTTTTGCATACCTTCCAGACAGGTTCGTCCGCGCACCTGACAAAATGGGCGGCGAGTTTGCCGGAAATATCTGACACGGCTTCCTATTTTAACATACTTGATTCTCATGATGGAATCGGCGTTATGGGGGCGAAGGGCATCCTGGCGGATGACGAGATAGAAATGATGGCCCTCAGAGTCCTGGAGCATGGAGGGTTTATCTCTTACAAGGACAATGGGGATGGGTCAGTGAGCCCCTATGAATTGAATATTACCTGGTACAGCGCCCTTAATCGGGAGGATTCCCATGAGACTACCGGTTTTAAAATCAAACGCTTCCTGGCCACCCGCTCGATTGCTTTGGTTATGATGGGAGTGCCCGGTATCTATTTGCACGGTCTATTCGGTTCCAAAAACGATGCGGATGCAGTGCTGGATGATGGACAAACGCGGAGCATCAACAGGAGAACTATTGACAGGGACAGTCTTTACCGAACTCTGAACGATGGAGAAACCACGCCATGCAGGGTTCTACGCAGATTTGCGGAAATGATCGAGAAGAGAATAAGAGAGAAAGCTTTTCATCCGAATGCGACTCAACGGGTCTTGGATCTCTCTGATTCGGTTTTTGCTCTAACTCGAACATCTGTTGATGGAAAGGAGAGCATCCTCTGTATTACAAATGTGACCGCCGAAAAGCTGAAATTGGATCTCGAAAAAGAGCTTCCGGGGCTTAAGGGCGGGGTGTACCTGGATATCCTTTCCGGTAGATCCATCGGATATTCCGGTGCAACGCTTTCGTTGGAATTGCAACCTTACGATGTGATTTGGCTCAGATGCGGAGAAAATAGTTAGCCTTACCCGTATTCTGAAATACATTTGATGAGTGGCTGGAAAAGGTTAAACGATGAAAACCGAATGGCTATTGAACAATGATGGAAAGCCATGAAGGAAAGCCGGAGGAGGACATCATGTACATCTGCACCCTGGATTCAGAGGAAATTGTTTCGGCCGTCAAAAAGATGGAGATGAAGGAAGGTGACGTCGCCGCCATTTTTCTGGGAGAAAAAAACAGGCTGGATGTGGCGAGGCTCATATCAGGCCTCAACAGGGAGGGGATCGATTTTATCGGAGGAATCTTCCCCGGCATTATCCATGGCGACAAGAGATATGAGGAAGGGGCTGTTTTGATGACCATGCCGGTTTTGAAGAAGCCTTTCCTCATCCGGGGGCTCAATGCCGAAACGATCGAACTTCCTGATTTCGGGGAATTGATCGCTGAGGATTTGTCCCTCCAGTATACAGCCATGATCCTGGTGGACGGTTTGACTTCAAATATTGCACTTTTTCTTGCGGAGATGTTCAACCAGCTCGGAAATTCCGTTCATTATTTTGGAGGAGGGGGGGGATCGCTGAGTTTGCAGCAGGAACCTTGCCTTTTTTGCCCGGAGGGGTTTTTTCAGGATGCAGCCATCGTTTCGTTTGTCAAATTGGAGAGCAACCTTGGCGTGCGACATGGCTGGGAAGAGATCATGGGGCCTGTTGTGGCAACCAGAACGCGAAAAAACATGATCGTAGAGCTGAACTGGGAGAACGCATTTGATGTTTACCGGAAAACCGTAGAAGCCGACTCGGGCAAGAAATTGACGACTGAAAACTTCTTCGACTTGGCGAAAGGCTACCCTTTCGGGATCATCAAGGAAGGGCAAGAACATATTGTTCGGGACCCCATTGCCGTGAATGAAAAGGGCGAACTCATTTGCGTGGGTGAGGTGCCCGAAAATACCGCATTGTGTATCCTGAAAGGAAACAAAAACTCTTTGATCCGGGCTGCCGGCCAGGCGGCTGACGATTGTTTGGGCAGTCAAAAGGGAAGGATACGCTTGAGCCTTATTGCGGACTGTATATCGAGGGTAATTTTCCTGGAAAACAACTTTTCAGAAGAATTGGAAGCGGTAAACAAGAGAATCCAGTCAGCAGATAAGAATCAGTCGCCGTTGGGAGTACTCACGCTTGGTGAGATTGCTTCCTACGGGGAGGGGTTTCTGGAGTTTTTCAACAAGACCATCGTTGTGGGGACCTTTTATGAAGGATAGGAGAACCTTCGGTAAGATAACCTCAGACATATCTATCCTGTATGAACTATCCTTGACCATCGGGCAGTCTCTGGATCTGAGGACAAACTGCGAATGCTTCCTGAAGACTCTAATGGCCCGGAAGAACCTGGGGTATGCTGCCGTATGGATCGGGGAGGAATACCTGCCACGTTTTGATGAACTCGATGTTTCGAGGCGCGGGAATCATGCGGCTCTGGTGTATGGAAATCCCAGGTTCCGGGTCAGGGAAACAAGACTCCCTTTGCATCACCCCCTTTTTGCGGCTCTTGCGGAGAAAGAGGTTTTTTCCGTCTCTTCCACAGAACAGCGATTCCAGGATTTTGTAACGGAGAAAGGAACAAACAAGGGGGCTTACGCAATTTTCAAAATGGGTGATCTGGGCGTTTTGAAGTTGTACTCAATGATGGGTGAAGCGCCTTTTCTCGTTTCGGAAATGAACCAACTCAGGAATGTGGTATCCAAATTCACCGTTTCGATTCAGGCCTGCCTTTCCCACGAAAAGGCCATCGCCGAAGTGGAGGCTCGCAAGCGGGCGGAAGCGGTGCTGAAAAGGCGGACCCACGAACTTGGCGAGCGTGTCAAGGAGCTTAATTGTCTCTACGGTATTTCTCATCTTATGGAAAAACCGGGAATTTCATTGGGGGAAATCCTCCAGGAGACTGTCGATTTGATACCGCCTTCATGGCAATACCCGGAAATTACCTGCGCACGGATTGTCTTGAATGGTCGGGAATGGCAGTGTCCCGGCTTCAAAGAAACCGCCTGGTCACAAGCCTGCGATATTTCGGTGCACAAGAAACGAATCGGTCATGTGCAGGTCTGCTATTTGGAAGAAAAGCCGGAGAGCGACGAGGGGCCTTTTCTTAGAGAGGAAAGACATTTGATCGATGTCATCGCGGAACGTTTGGGGACGATGGTAGAGCAAAAACGGGTGGACGAGGCATTGAGGAACAGCGAGAAGCGAATCCGGGGCCTTGTGAGTACAGCCGTTGACGGGATCATCACTGCAGACGAAAGAGGGACTATCAGGTCATTCAACCCGGCCGCTGAAAAGATGTTCGGGTATTTGGAGGAGGAAGTTAACGGGCGGAACCTCAGTATCCTGATGCCCTCTCCCCACAGGGGTTTGCAT
>Ga0233437_1005654_pt1 | contig 13362 bp, 13 predicted proteins | sample SI_122_August201_FD_182714 | JGI IMG/M metagenome (GOLD analysis project Ga0233437, IMG submission 182714) | Seawater microbial communities from Saanich Inlet, British Columbia, Canada - SI_122_August2016_200_MG | ecosystem: Environmental > Aquatic > Marine > Inlet | place: Canada: British... | reverse complement strand
AATGTAAATTGATAAAAAGAACGTCTTATGGCTTCCAAAATGTTCAAACCTATGTAAGAAAGCTAATTCTTGGCTTATTTCCGCTATTATTCATACTTTCTAACCACACTTATTGACACAGAGCCGGGAATGGCTTGACAAATTACTTGACAAGAGGGCTGGATGTCGGATAAAATGGAACAATATTATACAATTAACTATTCTTAAATTATGTTAAAACCACTTCATGATCACATCATTGTTAAACCGTTAAAGGAGGAGGAGAAAACAGCGTCAGGAATTATAATCCCCGATACGCTGGATAAGGAGAAGCCGGAGAAAGGAGAGATTATTGCGGTTGGCGACGGGAAGATTTTAGAGAATGGGCAGAAGGTTCCGATGGATGTAAAAGTCGGGGATAAGGTTTTGTTTACGAAATATTCTCCGAATGAGGTAAAGATTGATGGGGAGGAGTATTTGGTGTTGAGGGAGGGTGATGTGCTCGCTATTATTGAGGAGGATAAAGGAACTGAAACGGAAGCTCAAATAACCAATAATCAAGCTCCAATCATCAATGAATCGCAAGCAGAAGAAAATAATCATAACACAGATTTCTCCGCTCCGTATGACTCCCCACTCCGCTCTCCGAGCTCCGAGGGGCAGGCCGGTCGAAATGACAAGGTGGTTAGAGAGGAGAATAATCAAGCACCAAATTCCAATCATCAATTTGAGCCGCAAAATGAAGAGAATGGGGTGAATCAGCCGCCGAGTTTTTTGTAGGTGGGGGTTGGGGAAGTATAATTAAGAAATAATAAACAAATTATATGGGAAAACAGATAACTTTTAATGAGGAGGCTCGTCAGGGGGTGAAAACTGGAGTTGATAAGTTGGCTAATGCGGTGAAGGTGACGCTTGGGCCGAAGGGTCGGAATGTTGTGCTTGATCGTGGGTATGGATCGCCTCAAATTTGTAATGATGGTGTTACAATTGCAAAAGAGATTGAATTAACGGATAAAATTGAGAATATTGGGGCTGAGCTTGTGAAAGAAGTTGCGAGTAAGACAAATGATGTGGCTGGAGATGGTACAACAACGGCAACACTGCTGGCTCAATCGATTATAACGGAAGGATTTAAGAATGTAACGTCTGGGGCGAACCCAATGGAGATTAAAAAAGGGATTGAGAAGGGTGTTAACGCGGTTGTTGAAGAGATTCGGACAAAAATTTCAAAACCTATTTCAAATTCAGAAGAGATCGCGCAGGTAGCGTCTATTTCGGCTAATGATAAGAATTTGGGGAAGATTATTGCGAGCGCAATGGCTGAAGTTGGGAATGATGGAGTGATTACAGTTGAAGAGTCACAAAGTTTTGGGATTGAGAGTGAGGTTACGCAAGGAATGCAGTTTGATCATGGATATTTGTCTCCGTACATGATTACAAATACTGAGAGGATGGAATCTGAGTTTGCAGATCCATATGTTTTATTAACTGATAAAAAAATATCTGATATAAAGGAAATTTTGCCGTTACTTGAGAAGTTAGCGGCGGCTGGTAAGAAAGAGCTTGTTATTATTGCAGACGATGTTGATGGATCGGCTCTAACTACTCTGGTTCTTAATAAACTTCAGGGTGCTTTTCATACTTTAGCGGTAAAGGCTCCGGCATTTGGAGATAGACGGAAGGAAATGCTTGAGGATCTTGCTGTTTTGACTGGTGGACGGGTGATTAGTGAAGAGGTTGGGTTGAAGCTTGAGAATGTTGAGATTGAGATGCTAGGAACGGCTCACAAGGTTATTTCAACAAAAGAAGCGACAACAATTGTTGAGGGAAAGGGAAACAAAGAGACTATTGATGCTCGTATTTCTAGAATTAAGACTGAGTTTGCGAATGCAAGTTCTGATTTTGACAGAGAGAAGCTTCAGGAGCGATTGGCGAAACTTAGTGGGGGTGTGGCTGTTATAAAAGTTGGAGCTGCGACTGAGACTGAGATGAAAGAGATTAAACTCCGAATAGAAGATGCGATTAATGCAACTAAAGCGGCGGTGGAAGAAGGGATTGTACCGGGAGGTGGGATTGCACTGTTTAGAGCAAAATCAATTCTTGAGAATATAGAGGTTGAAGGTGAACAGAAAGTTGGGATTGATATTTTGAGAAGAGCGCTAGAAGAACCAGTTCGGCAAATTGCTGATAATGCGGGGAAAGAAGGTGCTGTGATTGCGGAGGAAGTTCGGAAGCATGAGGGGAATGTTGGATACAATGCGCAAACGGATAAATTTGAGGATTTGGTTGTTGCGGGGATTATTGATCCGACGAAAGTGACTAGATATGCGTTGCAGAATGCAGCGTCTGTGTCGGCGATGCTATTGACTACAGCGTGTGTGGTTACTGATGATCCGGAGGATGAGGAGAAAGGGCCTGCTGCGCCGATGGGAATGGGTGGGGGGATGCCGATGATGTAAGAGAGGGAAATCCTAAACTCTAAATTCCCTGCCTGCCGGCAGGCAGGTAAACTCTAAGGAAATTCGAAATTCCAAACAACAAATTCAAAAAGATAATTCGATAAAAAGAAGCAGGGCCGTTGGCTCTGCTTTTGTTTTAGATATTATTGCGATTTGACTTCTTTACAGATCTTCGAGATCAAACAGCTTATCACCTAAAAGAACATATCGATAACCATCGAGAATCCCCATTTCTATAATCAGCCTTAGCGCCTTTTTGTCATTTTCGGGTGTTGGAGTCAAATAGTCGCAAACATCAAACAATTCTTGATATAACTCCGGCTGGATATAGTCGGAAACGGTAGTTTGAGACAACACGCTATAATCATCGGTTTCATCATTGAGACCAACAACAGAAAAGGTAAAAAGGTGTTCTCTTTCTAAATTTGAAGAAAGCAATTTCTGCCAAATCGAAAGTTCTGGGCCATTTCTAGTATTAACATCAACTTGAACCACCCCCATATCAAAACAGGTTTCCTGATATTGACTCATCTTTTCTTCTTGCACGCCATATAGCTGATCGAGTTTGGTTTTTAGCGCTTTTATTTCTCGACTTAATTCATCTTTTGTTTTATCGAGTTCTTTCACTTCCATTAAAATAGCATCCAGCTTGATTTGATTGAATTCTTTCATGGTTGCCTCCTTTCTGAGGTGACTGATTTTGACAGTTGAAGATTAACACTGCAAAACAGAGTTGTCAAATAAAAAACAGCGATTATTAACCGCTGTTATTGTTCTGTGCGCATTGAGAATTCTGATGCGACAAGTTCGTTCTTTTGATAGATGCGGTTGCCTAAGATTATGAAACGCTCGTCTAGTAGTTTGTATTTGTACATTAGGAATAGGGCGTCTGAGCAGTGGAGTGTGTCTGGAAGGTGACTGAGTCTGAGGAATAGAGTCGTGTGCTCTTCTGGGGAGATCTTGTGGCGTTGTTTTACTTCTTTATCATTTTCGTCGAGGTGAGTGAGAACATAGTCGATGTGAGTAAACCAGTAGGTTTTGTCTTCGTCTTCGACTGGAAAGACGTCTCCTGTGATGAAGACGATCTCATTAATTCCGATTCTCATGTTCTTTTTGATTTCGGCCTTGCTTATTGGTTTGCCTAGATCTGTCATAGGTACACCAAGTCTTCCTCGTAGATGAACTTCTTGCCGGTAATTTGCTTTGCGACGCGAAGTTCCCAGATCAGTTGTTTGGGGTTCCCTAAATTTGTGCGAATTGCTTGATACAGTTCAGTTTGCGATTTCGAGATGGTGATAATTTTGTCGCGGATGCCTCCCTTGTTGTCGTGCCGGGACTGATCAAACCGACCGATCAAAATTGTGATATTACTACTTGTTTCGATTTTAATTCGTACCCAGGGAAGTCCATCAAACTGACATTTTTTCATTAAGTCTCCGGAAAGAGTGCTTGGCATGTTTCCCTCCTTGTGCTAATTTGCACTTGCCCGTTTGACTAACATAATACATTTGAGGGCTATTGTCAATAGTGGAAATAAAAAAACCAAGTAGGTTCTACTTGGTAGTGAAATACGCTTAATCTGTTTGTTTTTCTAATTTTATTTCATCTTTTATGAAGTTAAGAAGCTCGCAGTAGAAGAATCTACTACCAAAGATGAATGTTTCATCTGGAAAGGCTTTTAGCTTCATGAGACAGAATAATGACTGAATTGAATCTGGTTCGTAGTCATTTGCGACGATCATTTCATAGAGTAAGGGATTCCAAGTGGAAAGATCTTCTATGGTATCGATGACTCTACCTTTGTCTTTGTCCCAAACGCCAATGCGGACCTGAAGATTTCTGATTCCTGGTGTTACTCTTCGAACGTCTTCTGAAAGAATAATTCTTCGAATATTGTTTTTTCGTTGCATTTGTTCGGTTGCAGAAAGTGCCATGTCCCAAACACCGATAGTTAGTGTGCTCCAATTTGGCATAGGAAGTTCCTCCTGGAGTTTTTAGTGGCAAAAGAACATCCCATAAGGGGATGTTCTAATTTATCATTTGAGGGAAAATATGTCAAATACTATTTATTAAATTTGAAGTGGCAGACGTCGCCGTCTTGCATGGTGTAGGTTTTGCCTTCTGTTCTGATGTGGCCTTTTTCTTTTGCTGAAAGTTCGGTTCCGGCGTCGAGGAGGGTTTGCCAGTTGATGATGTCGACTGCAATGAAGCCTTGTTCGAAGTCTCCGTGGATTTTGCCGGCTGCTTGAGGTGCTTTTGTGCCTACCTCAATAGTCCAGGCGCGAGTTTCTTCTGGGCCGGTTGTTAGGAAGCTGATTAGATTTAGGAGGTTATATGAAGAAGTGATTAGCTGGTCAAGTCCGGTCATCTTTATGCCGACTTCGTTTAAATATTCTTTTACTTCTTCGTCGTTTAATTCGATTAGTTCTGCTTCTAGTTTGGCGCAAACTTTTATTACGACTTCACCTGACAGTTCGGGGATATCAAAGTCATTGTTGACTGTTTCCTCGTCAAGATTGAGGATGTAGATCATTGGTTTACTTGTTAGGAACTGCAAGTATGACAAAAGTTCTTTTTCTTCTTCTTCTAGTTCTATTTTTCTAACGAGTTTTCCTTCTTCGAGTTCTGGGACGATTTTTGTTTCTAAAATTTCTAGAACTTTTCGTGATTCTTTTTCTTCTTTGGTTCCTGCGCTTTTTAGTTTTGATTTTAGTTTTGTAATGTGACGGTTTACCATTTCTAGATCAGCAAAGGCAAGTTCGATGTTAATTACATCGATGTCGCTGCTTGGGTTCACTTTGCCGTCGACGTGAATAATGTCGCCTGTGTGAAAGTTTCGGACAACCTGGCAGATTGCATCAACTTCGCGGATGTTTGATAGAAATTTGTTGCCAAGACCCTCCCCTTTGTGTGCTCCTTTTACAAGGCCGGCAATATCTACGAAATCAATGACGGTTGGGATTGTTTTCTGTGAGTTTGATAGTTTGGTTAATTTTTCCAATCGAAAATCTGGTACTTCTACAATACCTTTGTTTGGTTCGATGGTGCAGAAGGGATAATTTGCAATATCGATTGGGTTTTTTGTTAGAGCCTTAAAAAGGGTTGATTTGCCGACGTTTGGTAGGCCGACTATTCCGATTGAAAATGACATAGATACTTACTTAGCGTAGTAATTTCCAAATTACAAGCTCCCCCGAACTACAAACTATTGTATGTTTGAGTACGGGGCAGGCAAATTACAAACAAATAACAATGGCCAAAATCCAAAATTCAAAACAGTATTTTGAAAATTGATTTTTTTGTGATTTGGTATTTGATATTTCCTTGCTTTTTGGGATTTGTTATTTGAAAATTTTTTGTAATTTGTTATTTGGAGCTACGAAGGACAGGTTGGAAATTACCGCCGTTATTCTTCAAATGAATTATATTCTAATAAGTTAAAAAGGCGGTCACTCCGCCTTTATAACATATTGAATAGATTTTTCAACTGGTTGGTTATTCGGGGGTCTCTTCTGCTCCGAGATCATCGTCGAGGTCGAGTTCTGTGTTTAGGATGAAGGAGATTGCCATGCTTTCGAATTGTTCTCGGTGTTTGAAGTAGTTTGGTGCTTTTTTGTCGGTAATGTTGAAGGTCATTCTATAGATGTTGGTGTCAGTCAGGATAATTATTGTTGGGATCTCTTGGTTGTTTTTGTCGATGTTGATGAAGTAGATCATTTCGCCATTTTCAAAAGAAAATGTGTCGAGTGAATCGAGTTCTTGGAAAATGTCTAGTTTTTCTGCAAGCTCAAGGTTTACAAAATCCTGATAATCGGTTTTTAGGGTAACAGCATTAACAAAATTTTCATCCTCGATTGGTTGGAGATTAATCATCTCTTCTTTTTTGATTAATTCACCTTGGTCGTCTTTTTCTTCATTGATAACTGGTTCGCTAGTTGTCCATGTGACAGGATAGCTAACAACAAAACTTAGTGATTCATTGTTTAGGACTTGCCAATTCGCAATATCAGGGTTTACTGGAAGCTTACGGTTTTTGTCAAAAAGATCAATTACAACCTCTTTGTTGTATTCGTTCTCAAGAGCGATTTTTTCTGATCTGTCAGAAAGATCCTTTAATTCACTTTTTAGGTCATTTATTTGACCTTCTAAACTCTGGGTCTTTGTGCCACCTTGCAGATTTAGTTCGCCAAACTTATCTTTTGTATAGCCAAAGAGCACTCCAACGATACCGAGGATGATGACGATACCTACGATAAAGATAAATAAGTTGTTATCTTCTTTTTTTGCACCACCGCTTTTCTTCTTCGTTCCCCCTGCTTTTCTTTTCCCCCCTTTTTTCTTCTTTGCTTTTGTCCCCTCAACTTCATCGTAAATGTCTTCAACCATATTTTTTTGTTAATATTAACTGTATATGTGAGTATTTTAACATTTTTTAATAATTTCGCAAATTTTTATCCCCTACTGGAAAGTTGAAAAAATGGGGTAAAAAAGGTACTATGTAGATACAAATATTCTGTTTTTTGAACACGAATATAGGAAGAAATTCTAAATCCTAAACTCTAAACTCGAATTAAGCACAAAGTTCTAAGAAATAAATTCAAATTAAAAGATATATGGCAGATGATAAAAAAAGTTCTTCGTCGATTGAGGATTTACTGAGTAATAAGGGGAACGCTAAGATGGGTGGGACTCAGCCTGCTGATGATGACTCTGGAGAGGAAAAAAAAGACAAAAAAAAGGGATTGCTTGAAGAAGAGATTTCGGCTGGAGTGAAGCTTGATGATAAGTTGCAGGTTATTCATGAAAAAGATATTGAAGCTGAAACATCGATAAAAGCACAAGAATTGGGTCATCCGCATATTGATCTTTTTAATTTCCCAATTAATCAGGAGGCTCTACAATTAATTCCAGAAGATATATCCATTAAGGAAAAAATGGTTGCTTTTCTTTTTACTGGAGAAAATATTAGAATTGGGACGACAAAAATAGACAATCCAGAAGTTGAGAAAATTGCGCATGCGCTTGCGGAGGCTCAGCATAGTAAGTCGGAAGTTTATTTGATATCAAAGAGAAGTTTGAAAAAAGCGCTAGATATTTACGCTAAAATGCCTAGATACAGAAAACCGGTGGCTGGGGTTGAAATTAGTGAGGATGAATTGACTCAGTTTACTGATATTGTGAAGAATTTTAAGGCTTTGCAGGGTGCTATTGAAAAAGTTAATACAACTGAGCTTGTAACTCTAATAACTGCTGGAGCAGTGCAATCTGGAGCGTCTGACATTCATGTTGAGGCAGAGGAAAGAGGGATAGCAATCCGATATAGAGTTGATGGGATGCTTCATGATGCGGCGGAAGTAGAGAAAAAGAAGTGGGACAAAATAATTGCTCGAATTAAGCTTGTTTCAAAGTTAAAGGTGAATATAGACGATAAGCCACAAGATGGACGATTCTCAATTATACTTAATAAAGAAAAAATTGATGTTCGTGTTTCAATACTCCCAACTACATGGGGAGAAAGTGTTGTTATGAGGTTGCTGAAGCCTTCGTCAATTGATCTTGGGTTTGATAAGCTTGGATTGACTGGTACTTCATTTGAGAAGCTTAAAGCTGAGTCTGAGAGACCGAATGGAATGATTATTACTACAGGACCAACTGGATCTGGTAAGACAACTACGCTATATGCGGTACTTAATAAGTTGAATAAGGAAGAGACTAAAATAATTACGCTGGAAGATCCGATTGAATATAAGGTAAAGGGGCTTAATCAGAGTCAGATTGATCATAGTAAAGGATATACTTTTGCTGATGGGTTGAAATCAATGCTCCGACAAGATCCTGATATTGTGATGGTTGGTGAGATGCGTGATCTCGAGACTGCGGACACTGCGATTAATGCGGCGTTGACTGGGCATCTTGTTATTTCAACAATTCATACAAATAGTGCGGCTGGAGCTGTGCCTAGATTTCTTGCGATGGGAGTTAAACCTTTTCTACTCGCACCTGCACTTAATGCGATAATGGGGCAGAGACTAGTTCGAAGAGTTTGCGAGGAGTGTAAGGAGGAGTATACGCTGAAAGAAGAGACCCTGAAAAAAGTCGATGAAATTCTCGGAAAAATTCCGGAAGATCATCCGGACAGACCTGATTTGACGAAAATGAAATTTACTCATGGAAAAGGGTGTGATGCTTGCGTTGGGCTTGGTTACAAGGGTAGAATTGGGATATATGAAATTATGAAAATGGATAAAAGTATTGAGGATTTGATACTTAATGATAAAGTTTCAGAGTATGATATGGAGGAGATTGCTATTAAGAATGGGATGATTACAATGGTTCAGGATGGGCTCATTAAGGCGCTAAAGGGTGAAACGACTGTTGAGGAGGTGTTTAGGGTGAGTGAGTAGAATCCCCGAACTACCTGCCTACGCTAACAAGCTTCGGCAAGGCAGGCAATTTATTTCATAATTGAGTACGGGGCAAGCGCTTAGATAAAAAATAAAATATCCTACTACGCTCTAATTTTATAGAGCTACGAAGGACAGGTAAAAATTTTGGAGGGATTGATTGATGCTTGGTGAAAGATGAAAAAATGGCTAAATATAGGGAAATTATTAGGAAGAATAGAAATAAAAAAATATGGCTGTGATTGGCCATGTTTTTGTTCTTGACAGTTTTATTGGTATAATGTAGAATATATAATTCAAGTAACAAAGCATCACGAACATCAAGAAAGGAAGACGTGAGGTAGCAACTATGAAACTATCAAAAAAAGAACTACAAAGGAAACTAGGAGTATTGAAAAGGGCTTCGCTCAAACAAGGTCTAGAAGTGGAGATATCAAAAGACGGGAAAGAACTAGTGTTTACTGACAAAGAAACAAAAGAAACGAAAACAGCGTCAATTCTGCTCCTAGGCAAATAAACAAACGATGGTTAATAAATCATCGTTTTTTTTATTTAAAAAGTGACTGCAGTTTTCCCAAATGAGTTTGGATTCCCTGAGTAGTTGCTTTATCACGAATCTTTTCTTCTATAAATTTATAAACTTGGGATTTTGATATTTTATTAACTTCGTCTTCATAGACTCCATCAATAACATCTTGGAACAACATGCATAACATTTCAACTATTTCTGTTTCATCACTTTTTAATTTATTAAAAAAAATTATTTGAGTATAAGCTTCTTCAAAATCAAAGTCTTTCTTGTCTGTAAATATTTTGTCGAGCATTTTATTCCATTCCGGGTTTCCATCGAGCTGAACGCCTAGAGAACGCAATTTGGCGATCCCTTCTTGAATTGCAGCTGTTTTTTTATCCGCTTTTGTTTTTGAAAATCGATCCAAAAGACTACTGATGGAAGAATCATTAACATATCTTTTATTTGTTGTTGGATCAAAATATATATCCCCCTTAGATTCATTTTTGCCAAACTGTTTTGCAGAGCCAAAATCTAGTAAGCAGGCCTGAACGGACCCTTTCTTATCAGAAGATGGTACAAGCATTACATTTCTAGGATGCAAATCTTTATGATAAAAGTCCTCTTCGTGCCAAGCATTAACAGTGTTTCTAATCTGAGTAACAATATCTTTATCAATGATGAAACCCTTTTTTTCTAAATAACCATAAAGTATTTCAGCATTTTTATTCTCAACAATTTCTTGTGCGAGAGCAAATTCCTCAGGGCTTTGTCTGTCCCTTCTTTTAGCTTTACTATAATGAAAAACTCTTTGTACATTTGAGCTAAGATCGCCCATGTCCATTTCGTCAATAATTTGTTTTAGTTCTTCCACAACTTTTTCTGGATCAGACGCTTGAAGTTCATTAAACTCCCCCGGCATCAAATGTGAAAATATAAAAGCATCTTCTTCAGCTGCGAATTTCAGTGCTTCTTTGTATAAATGCTTTGCTAAATCCTCTCCCTCAAAGAACTCCAACAATATAATTCCTATTTTTTCATCCCCAGGCACCCTGGAAGATCTAACTTTTTCACTGTTTCCCAATAGGCTTTTTCTGATCTCTTTAGATACGATGAGGTCCTGTGCGAATATTACTTGGGGGGTGAGAGCGAACTGATCCTCCCTGTTCTTTTTCTTTTTTTCGTTTATCTCATGAGCAGTAATTCCAAGTTTTGCTTCTCTTTCGGCTTCGCCTGACTTATATATTTTCAGTATTTTCATTGCTCGCGCATCAACATCAGAGTCTAGCAGGTTTAGGTATTTTAAAAGTTTGTCACATTTGTCACTCTTAATTGCTTTTTCTAAATTAACCTTAAAAATAATTCCATTGTTTCCCTGATCGACATACTCAGTAAATTCTTGTATGAAATAATCGAAAAAGGCAAGATCCATTTTCTCCTCAATTTTTTCTCCTCCCCCCTTAATTATTGTTTCAGGTGATAATGTCATATTTTTATTAGAAGAACTTTGATTCAAAATCAAAGCTATCGTCAATTTTAATTATTCGGTCGTTTTTTCCTTCTTCGATGAATTTTATTCTGTGAAAAGGGATATTTTTTTGTTTAAAAAATCCGCCGAGGCCTGTTCCCCACTCGATAAATATGACAGCTTCGCGGTCGCCGACGTACTCAAAGGCGCCGAGTTCGCTGAGTTGGCCAAGGTCGAGTCCTCGGTAGGTATCGATATGGATGAATTTTTTTATGCCATTTGGATTTTTTTTGACTTTGTATTTTTTCATTATAACAAAGGTTGGGCTGGTAATGTGCCGTTTGACGCCAAGTCCCTCTGCGATACCTTTTATAATAGCTGTTTTACCGGCTCCGAGGTCTCCGTTTAATAAAAAAATTTCACCTCCGTGGAGGTTTTTGCCGATTTCGGTGCCGAGTATTTCGGTTTCTTCTCTGCTTCTGGTTTTAATTTCCATAGAGAGCGGTACAGATGTACAGATTAGCGTACAGATAGTACAGATTAATAATTATTTGTATTATAGCATAATGAAAGAAGTGGCAGAAGGGAGGGGGTTAAATTCTAAGCTCTAAATTCTCTTCGAGAGCCTGAGGGCTCCTCAGAGCCTCGAAGGCTAAATCCTAAATAAATGCCAAATACAAAATTCTAAATTCAAAAACTTATTCAACTTATTTAACTTATTTAACCCATTTAACTTGTTTAACTCATTTAACTGAGACTAAACGAGTTCCCAGTTTGGGTCTGCTTTTAGCTTGGTTGGGTGGATGAAGTCTTTTTGTTGGTGGTGGAAGTAGGCTGCGATACCGATCATGCCGGCGTTGTCGCCGGTCATTTGAAATTCGGGGACGAAAAATTTTAGGTTTGGGAAGTGTTGTTTTCTTTCGGTTTCGAATCCTTTTTTTAGGGCTTTGTTGGCGCTGACTCCCCCGCCGAGGACTAGGGTTTTGACTTTGTATTTTTCGACTGCCTTGAGGGTTTTTGAGACTAGGACGTCGACGACTGCGTTTTGGAATTCTTGGGCGAAGGCGGCGCGTTGTTTATTGGAAATTTTCCCTTTTGCGAGGAGGTCACGCCATTCGTAGCGGACGGCGGTTTTTAGGCCGGAGAAGCTCATGTCGAAGTTGTCGGAATTTAGCATTGGGCGAGGTAATTGCGGAACGTGGATCGCGCCGTGCCTGCCGGCAGGCAGGGATCGCGGATCGATTACCTTTTCGGCTTCGGTGGAGATGGAGGGGCCGCCTGGGTAGGAGAGGCCCATGATTTTGGCGGATTTGTCGAAGGCTTCGCCGGCGGCGTCGTCGCGGGTTTGGCCGATTAGCTTGTATTTGCCGGGTTGTTTGACGTGGATTATTTGGGTGTGTCCGCCGGAGACGACGAGGGCGATTGCGGGGAAGGTGATTTTTTGTTTTTCGAGGACGGCGAGGATGTGGCCTTCTATATGATTAACTTTTATGAGTGGTTTGTTGTGGACTAGAGCTAGGGTTTTTGCGGTTTCGACTCCGACCATTAGTGAGCTGACGAGTCCTGGGCCTGAGCAGACTGCGATTGAGTCGATATCTTGGATTTTTGTTTTTGCGAGTTTTAGGGCGTTATCGAGAACGGGTAGAATATTCTTTACATGAAGACGAGCTGCGACCTCGGGGACGATTCCGCCTGTTTTGGCGTGGGTTTTGACTTGGGAGGAGATTACGTTTGAGAGGATGTCAAAAGAGCCTCTGGAAGCTTTTACTATAGAGACGGAAGTTTCGTCGCAGGAGGATTCGATTGCTAAGATTAAGGGCATAATGGATGAAGTTGTTTTTCTGTTGGAGAGGTTGGTGGTGGTTTAAATATAGAATAACCAATCATCAAATTCCAAATGACAAGGAAATTCCAATAACCCCCTAACTATAAACTATTACATGTTTAAGTACGGGGCAGGCAAGCTCCAATAATCAATTTAGGTCACAATTGACTAGATAGCATGAGAAATAACTAAAGTAAATATAGCAGAAAAGTTGGGGTTTGTCGAGGGGGTGACGAAATAAAGTCAAGAGCTTGGCAACAGTTGGAGTGGGGTTAGTAAGTTAATTCCAAGATGAAGTCGTTCAGAATTGTAATAAATAAGATATTGTTTAATGCTCTTTTCATAAGTCTTTGGATATTTACCAACATGACGCAAACACTCATCTTTTAGTGTTCTGTTGAAACGTTCAATGTGAGCGTTGTCGTTTGGTTTTCGAACACGAGAATGACGATGGATAATTCCTGCTTTTTGAACATGTTCAGTGAACCAACTAGTAAATTCAGGTCCGTTGTCGGACTGAATGAGGTTAAACTTAAAGGGTGCTTTTGCTATTGCTTGTTTTACAAGTTTTAGACTTTGGTGCGTATTTAATCTTTTTGAAACCATCGAATATGTCCATCGTGAATATACGTCAATTAAGGTGTATACATAGAACTTTTCACTATACATAGAATGAATATGAATTGTGTCAATTTGGATTAAATCCCCAGGTTTTG
>Ga0233437_1005651_pt1 | contig 13370 bp, 11 predicted proteins | sample SI_122_August201_FD_182714 | JGI IMG/M metagenome (GOLD analysis project Ga0233437, IMG submission 182714) | Seawater microbial communities from Saanich Inlet, British Columbia, Canada - SI_122_August2016_200_MG | ecosystem: Environmental > Aquatic > Marine > Inlet | place: Canada: British... | reverse complement strand
CAAAGAATCCTAATGGTTTCATAAACTCAACTAAAGGATTAAAATCATTTTTATCTAAAGTTTCAAGTTTTTTTCTAGTTCTTGGATGAGTTGATACTATTACTCTTTTATTATATGTTATAGCTATTATATTTAATGAGTCTAGTAAGTCACTAAAATTTTGTTCACTATCTACATTTTCTTCTCTATGTGCACTTACTATAAAAAAATCTTTTTCTTTTAAATTTAAAGTTTCTAGTACTTTAGAGTTTTTAATATCATATTTATGATATTCTAATACTTCTTTCATAGAAGAACCAGTTTTGATAACAGTTTCAGGTCGTAGACCTTCTGATATTAGATAATCTCTAGCATGTTCAGTTAAAGTCATATTTATATCACTTAATTGATCTACAATTTTTCTATTTATTTCTTCAGGAACTCTTTGATCGAAACATCTATTTCCTGCTTCCATATGAAAAATAGGTATTTTTCTTCTTTTTGCAGATATAACAGAAAGACAAGAATTTGTATCCCCATATAATAAAACTGCATCAGGTTTAAGTTCTGCAAGTAATTTATCTGATTTACTAATTACATTTGCAATAGTTTCAGCTGCATTATCTGCTGCTGCATTTAAAAAGTAGTCTGGTTTTTTTATACCCATTTCATTAAAAAAAACTTCATTTAATTCATAATCATAATTTTGTCCAGAATGAACTAATATATGATTTGTATATTTTTCAAGTTCTGCTAAAACACGACTAAGTTTTATAATCTCTGGTCTAGTTCCAACTATCGTCATTACTGTTTTCATTAAATAGCTCCAAATTCTTTTAGTTCATCTTGTACTTCATAAAGATCTACTATCATTTTTCTTAACTCTTCTTCATTTAATCTATGTGTATTATGAGAGTGATATTCTCCAGCTTGAGTAATAACTTCTTCTCCATCTACAAAAAATTTATTGTAGTTTAGATCTCTATCATCAGATGGTATACGGTAATATTCATCCATATCTATGGCTTTTACCATTTCCTCTTTTGTTAAAAGTGTTTCATATAGTTTTTCACCATGTCTTGTACCTATTATTTTTACTTCATGGTCTGGTTTATTTAGTAAATTTTTTAAAGTTTTTGTTAAAAGTTCTATTGTAGCAGCTGGTGCTTTTTGAACAAAGATATCTCCATTTTTTCCATTTTTAAACGCAAAGATTACTAAATCAACAGCTTGATCTAAACTCATCATAAATCTAGTCATTGCAGGATCAGTAATTGTAATAGTTTTACTATCTCTTATTTGATCAATAAATAAAGGAATAACTGAACCACGACTAGCCATCACATTTCCATATCTCGTACAAGCTATCATTGTTTCAGTATCATCAAGATTTCTACTTTTTGCGACAGCAACTCTTTCCATCATAGCTTTACTTACACCCATTGCATTTATAGGATATACAGCTTTATCTGTACTTAAAACTATTACTTTTTTTACTTTAGCATCAATAGCTGCATTTAAAACATTTTCAGTACCTATCACATTTGTTTGTACAGCTTGCATAGGATAAAATTCACAAGATGGTACTTGCTTAAGTGCTGCTGCATGAAAAATGAAATCTACACCTCTAACTGCATCTTTTACAGAGTTTACATCTCTTACATCACCAAGATAAAATTTTAGTTTGTCATTATTATAAATTTTTCTCATATCATCTTGTTTTTTTTCATCTCTCGAAAAAATTCTGATTTCTTTAATAGCTGTATTTAAAAATCCTCTTAGAACTGCATTTCCGAATGATCCTGTTCCACCTGTTATTAGTAAAGTTTTATTTTTGAACATTGTTTTCCTTTTTAATAATATTTTCACATATATCTATATATTTTTTTGCTCTGCTATAGGATGTTTCAAATTCTTTCAATCTTTTATTTCCTTCTTCAATTAATTTATTTTGTAAGTTTTTATTTTTAATAAGTTGTTTTATCTTATTTGCTATTTCTTTTGGATTTAAAGGATCAAAATAAAGTGCAGCATCTTTACAAATATCTATAGCAAATGAATATTCAGATGTTAATATCGGTTTATTCATCTTCATTGCTTCTGGATAAGCAGCACTAAAAGTTTCTAATAATGTAGGTGCAAATAAAGCATCACATTGATGATAAATTGATGGACAAGAAATAACATCAATTGATCCAATATTCATTATATAATCTTTTGCATCTGTATCTTTAAATAAATTTTCATAACTCACTTCATCTATTGTAAGTACAAATTTTATATTATAATCTTTCAAAAAAGGAATTAAGAATTTAATGATGCCTAAATTCTTAGAAGGATGATTATGTGCAATATACATAAATCTAAATTCATTTATTTCTTTGACTGGTAACTTTTTATAAAATTCATTTGTATTGTTAATATATAATGTACTATCAAATACATTATTGTATGTATTCCCAACAACATAAAATTTATCGATCTCACTTTTCATAATAGAAGATAATTTAGTTATGGCATCTTCTGTTTCTAAAACATAATAATCCGCATTTTTATGTAAATGATGAAGCTTATATTTTGATAACATTCTCATTTTAATTCTTTTTATAAATGAAAGTTTATTAAAAACAATTGAATTTGGATTATAAACCCATCCGTCAGCAAAGCCTAATAAATGTATTGCAGATGGTTTCCAATAAGATGGACCAAAAATTGTAAAAACAATATCGGGATTTATTTTTTTTTCCAAAGTGTTAAGAATTTTATTAACTTTATTTCTTGTTATAATTTTTGCAGGTGAAGTCTCTATTAAATAAAATTTAAATCTATCATCAAAATTATTCTTATTAATTTGTTTATTAATTGCTAAAGATAAAAAGATATAATAATTATTATTATCTTTTATATTAATAAGTTCATGTATAAAAGATAATGCAACTTGTAAACCTCCACCAACATATAATGTTGATGTATTAATTAGTAATTTCATATTTATTTCTTTTGATTAATATATATTCTAAATATTTGATTAATAATAATAATATAAACAAAATTATAAATGCTTTATATAAAGGTAAACCACCATAATATAACCACCTAAAAGATTGCATAATTGTTATTAAAAACATTAAATGTCCAATACTTCCTATATTAGATTTATAATTTTCTAAAGTACCTAAAAAAACTCCAAATAAATATACATAAATAATACCAAAATATCCAAAAGATAAATATATAGATCCAAACCAGTGAATACCTCCCCAAGAAGTATATTGTGTACCTAGCCATGCTGCTATAGAAATTGGTCTATCTATAGGAGAGAAATTTTTTGGTAATGTTGACAATAGATTATCTTTTATCAAATCAAATCCTTTTAAATCTATAAATCCACTATTTATCATATCAATACAAATTAAATAAGTATTTCCAATATCTGAAAAAGTAGAAAAACTAACAAAAATTCTAGATAAATCAAAATTCCCACTTCTTATAAATCCAACTATCCATAACATAATAATTAAGAATAACATAAACAAAGTTAATTTTTTAACTAGTTTTTTATTTACAATTTCAATAGCAATAAAATATAATGAAATACTTAATCCTAAAGCTTCTACACGTGATCCTTTTAAAAAATGAAAGTATATTACACCAATAATATAAAAAAAGAAAATATTTCTAATATTTTCTTTGGATAATTTATTTCTTTTTATAATAAATGATATATAAATAATAAATGTAATAAAAAATAAAATTGGAATAATATTTAATGTAATAGTTTTAGTATATTCAGTTTTTGCATATTCATAACCTGTTAAAATTGTTCCCGGAGGAGTTTGTAAAGACAATAACCATAGAAAAAATAATAAAATAGGAAAAAACAATGAAATATTATTTATAGATATTGATTTAGATAATGTTTTTATTTTTAATTTTGATAAAAATCCCAATTTTAAAGTAATTAGAAAAAGACTATATATAATCAATGAATTTTCTAATAAATCTTTTGTATGAATACTTTGATTCATATATGTAAAATATATTCCAGTATTATATTCAAATAATATAGCAAATATTGGCATAGTAAGGATTATGAAAAATAAGAATTGATATTTTGTTAATTTAAAAAAATAAAATATTATAGATATAAATATAATTAAGTTAATCATTATAAATTCTTAAATATTTTCTTTTAATAGTGTTTAATGAATAATGCTTTATTAATATATCTATAATTCTATTTTTATCTGTAGTATTAATTAATTTAAAATTAAGATCATTAAAATCATTAAAATAATATCCATCATAGTATAGTTCTTTTATTAAAGTATTCTTGTCTTTATCATATACTATTGGATATAAACCATAAGCTAAAGCTTCTAACAAACTATTTGATAATCCTTCGAGTGTTGAAAATGATATATAAAAATTTGACTGCTTTAAATAATCTTTTACATTATCAGCATGTCCAATAATTTTTACATTATTAAATGTTTTTGAATATTCTAAAAATTGTTCTACATAATATTTATCATATTCAGAATAATCATTATTAAAAGATCCAATAAAAATTAATTTACTATTTTTATACTTATTATCTAATTCTATTTTTTTCCAAAACTCAAGAACTTTAATTTGATTCTTTCGTTTACATATTACACCACTGCACAAAAATATATTTTCATTTTTCTGAGATAATTTATTTGTTGGTATATCTACTGCATTAGGTATAAAGTTTATATTTTTATATTTATCACTAACCATACCTGGAGCTATTGCAATCCAGTTATTTAATTTTTTATATATCAATCTTTTGAATCTAACGAAGATACCTTTTGCATTTAATGCATTAGGATCATCATAATTAAACATTGTCATCTTAGCAATTACTTTTTTACCAAATAATTTAGATAATAATACGCTTATAAAAGTATATTTTGTTAATGAGATATGATGAATTACATCATATTTATTAAAAGAGATAATCCATGTAATGTAAAAAATAGAATAAATTTTATGAAAAAAATTCTTGCCAATAAAAATCCTTTTATGACTTTTAGAATTTATATTCTCAGAATCTATAGAAAGAATATCTATATTTATATCTTTTTTTAATTCATTAAATAATAATAATGCTTGTTTCGCAGCACCAGATTTTAAAGGTGGAGTATTATAAATAACCATTAAAACTTTTTTAGTATGCATTATCAATATCTAGGTATATTTGATAAATTTCTTCAAATTGAAGATCCCAATTATACTCTTCTGCTTTTTTAAATCCTAATTTTATATATTCATTTCTTATATTTACATCTAGTATATATTCCATTTGTTTAGCAATATCTAAAACATTATTTGGATTTGCAACTAATGAACAATGATCAGCAACTTCACTCATTGCTCCGTTATCAGATGTAATCAAAGGTGTTTTAGAATTGAATGCTTCCAATATTGGTATACCAAAACCTTCATACAAAGAACAAAACATAAATGCTGTGGAATAATGATATAATGACGGTAAATCTTTGATATCAGCATATCCTATAAATTTAATTCTATTAAAGATATTATATTTTTCTTCTAGTTCTTTTATATCAAAATAAACTTTATCTTTATAACCACTAAAAACAAATATGTCATCTCGTGATGTTTTTTGTTGCATATACAAAAAAGCTTCAATCATATTAAATATATTTTTATGTGGTCTCCACGCACCAACATAAAGATAGTATTCTTTACTAATATTATATTTATCTAACACATTTTTTTCAAAATTTTCTTTTTTAAATGAGTTGTCACAATCTTCATAAATAGTTATAACTTTATTTTTGGCACTTGGAATATGTTGTATAATTTCATCTTTAGTAAAATCTGAAACTGCTAAAACTTTTTTTGCCTTATTTATTGAATATTTGGTCGTTAATTGTGCATATAATTTATATAAAAATATTGGTTTTTGAAATACTGTCAAATTATTGAAATGCTTAAAATCATGTATGGTACAAACTGTTTTCTTTATATTAGTTATTGGCATGTTAAATTGAGGATAATGATATATATAATTTTTATATTTTTTTAAAAGTAGATAGTTATTTATTATATTCTTAATTCCTAAAGGAGAAATATTTGTTCTTACTATTTTTATATTTGTACTATATATATTATGTAAAGATAAATCAATTATACTATTAATCAATACAATGATATTATCTTCTTTGTATTGTAATCTTTTTAGTAATTGTATTGTGTATACAGCTAAACCATCAATATTTACTGGATTAATTACTCTTGCATCTATTAAAATATTCATATTATTTCTTCAAAGATTTATTAAATCTATATTTAGACAATAACATTTTGATAAAATGTTTCAGTTTATTATCATAGTTTTCTGGTATTGTTGTAAAATATGATAAGAAACTAGTAAATAATGGAGTAGAAAGTCGTCCCCAACCCAATTGAGTATCAATTAACCAATCAATATATTTATCAAATACTTTAATTTTAATTTCATAGACATCTTGTAATTCTCTATAAAATACTTTTTTTTCTAATCTTATCAGATCACTTTCATAATTATTTATATTAATTGATCCTTGTATATATTTTTTCACAAAAGAATCTTGATTAAAATAAATAACTACACCTATTAATAAATAAGTTGTTAAATATGTATTTCTTTGATTTTTATTATTTGAAACATTATATCTATTATCATAAATTGAAATATTTAAATCTAAATTTATATTATCTAATTTAGATTTAATATATTCAGACATTACGGAATTTATTTTTATAGAAATATCTTTAGCTTTATCTGTTAAACTATTTATTGTATTTTCAATTATAGTATTATCTAATTTAAAAATATTCTTGCGAATCTCTTTAATAGTTGAAATAAATTCTTGTATTTGATCATTTTCATAATTAGTAATATTCTTAATCATAGTTAATGGATAAATAAAAGAATGTAATCTAAGTAAATTTTGTCTAATAGAATTATTCTTTTCTTTGCTAAATTCAGCTGACCAATATGGTAAATTTGCATCTAGATAATTTGATATATATTCATACTGACCATATTTCAATGTAATATCATATTCTTTACCTGATATATATATTAAATTAAAAACAGGAAATATTTTTAAAAAATCGCCATTTCCAAATATTTCTTCATTAACTAAAAAAGGATAATGAGTGAAAATATATTTAGAATTTTTACTTTGTTGTTTAATATAGTCTGACCATATTTGAGTAAATTCTTTTGCATTATCATTTAACACAATAATTAAGTCCAAATCAGAAATTCCAGGTGCTGAAACTCCACCTATTTGGTAAATAGATTTCACCATTTTATATTTTGACAAATATACAATAACTTCTTGTATTACATCCTCATAATCTTTAACTTCTAATTTTTTAATATCATATTTCATTTTATAATTTCTCCAATAATTTTGGTGCATATTTAAGAATTTCAAATTCTTTTTTTAGGTTGTTTAATTTTTTATAATAAAATCTAGAAAATAATGACCTAGATAGTCTTAAAAAAACAATATTATTCATATCTATTGTCAATAATAGTCTAAATAATGGCCACTTATAACGAATATCTGAAGTTGTTTTAAAAATTTCTTTAAACTCTGGAAATTCTAAAATAAATTTTTCTATCGCATCTTTCTTATAGTATACTGTTCCTTTTGATTGATAATATAATGAAGGGAAAATAGTAATTTGATGTATATAATTTTTAAATACAAAAAAATCTTTTATATCATTAAATTTATTATTATAATAAAAATCTTTCATATATTTAAAACTAACATTATTAGCTGATGCTTTAAATATTATCTTATTGTCTCCATATAAACATAAACCATTTTCAAGTATTTCAAAGGGGAAAAATCTATTTTCATTGTAATAATCAGAATAATGCAACATAAGAAAACCATGATGTTGAAAAATATCATCTCTATATAAAAATTTATTTAAACTATATAATATTTTAAATATATTTTCTATTTCTATTTTACTATCTGTATTTATAACCACAACAATATCAACATCACTCCAGTTTACTACATAATCATCTGAACCATAACTACCTGTTAAATATATAGATATTAAACTAGTATCTATATTATTTTTAATATGAGTATAAATTTTCTCTATATTTTTATAATCATGACTATGTAATAATTTTTGTGATATTCTGTTTATATCTAATTTAATACTAGTTGATAAATGATTTTTTATTATATTAAAATCATTATTTATAATTGATTTTAAATTTGATGATGACACTTCAAGTATAACTCTATTTATTCTTTTTTGAGATGGAAATATATAAAGTAGAGACGAGATGAATTCTTTTAAAATATTCACTATAATATTTCCTTTATTTTATTTACAATATATTCATATTGATTAGATTCTGATAATTTACCAAAGTTATAAAAGTCTTCTCTTGTATTTTGGAATAAATTCGTATCAAATTCATTAATATTATCATGTGTATAATCAAAAGCTTTAAGATCAAATACATTAGCAACTAAATCAATAATATTATTTTCTTTTAATTTATATATTTCTTGTGTTTTTATCAAAAGTGTAGGTATTTGCTCAAATAATGCATAAAACAGTGCCGTAGAGTAATGACCAAGATTATAATCTGATATTTTGATAGCATATTTAGTTGTGCCAGCCTTTAGAAATTTAATATTTAATTCATTTAGACTTAACTGTACTTTATTGTATTCATCATCACTCATACTGGGATGAGGAGTAAATAATATTATTACATTTTTTTTATTTAATTTTTTAAATAATGGCTTAAGTGTCATATAAAATGTTTCTATGTCTTCCTTATTTAACATTCCATTATAATCAGGATGAAAAAGGAAATTTTGATCTACATAAGTACAGTAAGTTTCATTTTTACTTATGTCTAAATACTCATAGCAAAATTCTTTTGATATTTTTTTGATAAAGTATTCTTTTGATGGAATAAATATAGTGTTATATTTATCCTCTTTTTGAAATACTATTGGTTTTAATGTAATTTCTTTAGAATTATTTATAGCAAAATATTTATTTATATCATTTTTAAACTTTCTTTGCTTTAATCCATAATAATAAGAAATAGGATTTAGAATGATATTTAATAGTTTATTCTTTTTAATAATATCATTTTTATTAATTAATTGAGCCAAGATATTTTCATTTGCTATAAGATTAAAAGATTTTAAATTTAAAAATATTGAATTTATTATTTTTCCTATATGATTTTCAGAAATTGTATTGATTAAAACTATTTCTTTTTTGTCAAATTTTTCTACACATGCTCTCAAATCTTTTATAGACGTTATCTGATTATAATGCAAATCTAAAATATCATCACCGTAAGGTCCTCTTAAATGATAACTATCAAGAGATATATTTATGATTTTAGAAAAACTTTTTTTTAGCTCTTCAATAAATAAAACATTGTCTCTTCTGTCTGTAATTTTTCGCTGTGAGATTAGTAATAAAGTCATCTAATTATCACCCAATAAGAAATTCGAAAAAATATTATTATTACGAATTTTATTGTATTCATCATTTAAAATAACTTTTCCATTTTCTAATATATAAATATAATCTGACTCTACTATTGTACTTGTTCTATGAGCAATCATAACAATAATTAGATCTAATTCTTTTTTTAATTTATGTAAAAGTTGCATAATATCTTTTTCTGTTTTATTGTCTAATGCACTAGTTGATTCATCTAAAATCAATATTTCTGGATTAGTTACTAATGCTCGAGCTAACATTAATCTTTGTTTTTGTCCACCTGAAAATTCATTACCATTATTTTTAACTACATGATCATATTTATTTTCTAGTGACTCTATCATTTCATCAATACCAATAAGGTTACATATATTTATAACATATTCATGTGATACTTTATTATTGAGCACAATGTTGTTATAAATAGAAGTATTAAACAGAACACTATCTTGTGTTACATATTCAATTTGTTTTGAAGATTTCATATTTTTAGGATAAGATATATCACCAATGTAATCATCTCTAATTCCAGATATTATATCTACAAAAGTAGTTTTACCAGAACCACTTTTCCCTATAACAGTAGTTATATTTTGTTTTCTTGCAATAAAACTATCAATATTTAATTGAAATCTATCATAGTTGAAAATAAGTTTATTTATTACTAAATTATCACTATCAGAATTAATAAATTTACTATCTATTTTTTTTATCAAATTATCATTTTCTATTATCTCTTCAACTTTTTTTACAGATGGCAGATACAAAAGAAATTCATGATAATCTCTTTGAAGTTGAGATGTCCTAGGTGCTAACCTATATACAATTACTAGTAAAACTAAGAATTCTCCCATATTAAGATCTAAATTTTTTGCAACTAAAATCATTATTGCTATAATAAACACAACTAAAGGATCATAGATAGCTTTAATTGTAAAAGATTTTAATACACCTTCATATCTTAGATTTCTTAACTTTATTAGAATATTTTGATATATATTTATTACAAATGATTCGATTTTATTTTGTTTGATGTACCTAATATTTGATAAATATTCATTTACAGAATTATAAAATGCATCATTTGTATCATTCATTTCAATACCAATTAATTTACTTTTTTTAATAAAATTCTTCATTAGTAAAAAAACTATTCCAAAAATAGTAAATGCTATAACTGTAAACGTAAATGATATTATTGCAGCAGAAAATAAATATAATACTGTTAGAGAAATTAAGTTTATTATAGAAAAAAGATAATTTAATGCCATAGAATTACGATTTACTTCTTCTGTTACTGTAGCATACATAAAACTATTTTTATAAAATGATGAATACTTCCAATTAGCATTTATAAGCTTAGTAAATATAATATTTCTCATGTCATATTCATAATTTGTTCTTACTTTTGCTATACCTCTTCCTTGAATATAACTAACTATACCAACTAAGATTCCAATAGCTACTAGAATTAGCAAATAATTTTCGATAGTAGGTTGCATTAACTTATTTAAAAGAGGATACCCTTCATCTTTTTGATCACTTAAAATTGTCATAATTGGTGCCATTACAGTAATCATCATTATTTCTAAAATAGAAACTAAAAAAGTTAAGAAAACAACAATATAAAATTTATTTCCTATATATTTATGAATATGTTTTATCATTTAATTTAATCCTTTTTTCTATATCTAATAATGTACATTTATGGTTTTGTGTTCCGTGCAATTCAATATTAAATGATGCCAATGAAGCCCCTATTTTACAAGATTTAACTGTATCAAAATTATTTTTAATTCCATATAATAGACCAGAACGAAAACTATCGCCACAGCCTGTGCTATCAAGAACCCTTACCGGTTTATATGCAGTTATATATGTAATTGTTTGACTATCATATAATATCGAGCCATTTTTACCTTGAGTAACTATTAGTGTGCAATTTTTTACAATCTCATCTCTTGACATTTCTGTTATAGTCTTTAGAATATCAAATTCATAATCATTTACTATCGTTATATATGAACAAGATATAAAAGTAATCAATTCATCCTTTGAAAACAAACCTACAACTTGCCCGGGATCAAAAATATATTTAATATGATTTTTTTTGAAAGAATAGATATAGTTTTTCATATTTTCTATATTATCTGGCGAAACTATTGCTATATCATTTGTATCTATCATCAGATTATCAATGTTATGCTTATATGATAATGCTCCTTGGTAGAATGAAGTAATTTGGTTGTTCCCTTTATCTGCAATAATATGTGCTTGTGCTGTAAGTTCATCTTTGTAGAAATTAATGTTGTCAGTAGCAATTTCATTGCTACTCAACCATTTTAAATAGTCATTTCCATCAAGACCAACAGCTGAAACTATTGTCGATGTGGCTTCTAGTAAATTAAGACTGTAAGCAATATTACCAGAACAACCACCAAATTCCTTTACTATTTTAGAAGCTAAAAATGAAAAGTTATGAGATCTTTTTATATCATTATCAACCAAATCTGAAAAAATTCCATTATAATCTATGATATTGTCATAAGCTAATGAACCAAATAAATATATATTATTTACCATGAATAACCTCCGTAAATTTAAAATCTAATTCGGTGTCAATATCAATAGAACTTTTTCTATCCATTTTATATGCAAAAATATTATCTTTTAAGAAAAAACTTTTCTCGTCCAAAAGCTTTTCGGTTTCACAAATATATATAGCACCATTAAGTCTATAATATTTATCTAAATCTTGACTGCGTTTATTTAAAACTTCATCTCTTAAAAAACCTTGCATAGATAAACTATCATCTAATGTATTTGACCATAAAGGTGAATGATCCATTTCACATACACTTACAACTGCATCAGCATTTTTTGACTCTAGTAGCTCTATAGCTTTGTCTATGTGATTTTCATTTCTCAGTGGTGAAGTTGCTTGGAGTAAAACAATGTAATCATATTTTTCACTATTCTCTATGGTATGTTTTATAGCATCAAATGTCGTAGCAGTATCACTCGCTAATTCATCAGGTCTTTTTATGGTATCTGCTCCAAATTCTTTTGAAATATTTAATATTTCTTCGTCATCACTTGATACTACTACTTTATCTATATATTTACTATTTAATCCAGCTTCAATACTATGAGCAATCAATGGCTTACCATTTAAGTCAAGTACATTTTTACGAGGTAGTCTTTTGCTTCCACCACGAGCAGGAATAATTGCTAAAAATGTTTTATTTTTATACATCAAATACCCCATGAAACTCATTATTTGCTTTTTCAAACTCTTCCATTCTACCTATGTCTAGCCAGTACTCATGAATTGGGAAAGATATACTTTTTTCTTTCTCTTCTATCATTTTTTCAAAAAGTGTTGGCATATCGTAAAATTCATCTTCTGGAATGTATTTTAACACTTCATGACTTAAGATATAAACGCCACCACTCACAAAAAACTGATGAACAGGTTTTTCTTCTATACTTAAAATATTTTGCCCATCTATATTTACAACACCATAAGGTACTTGAAAGTCGTATTCTCGTACTCCCATAGTTCCAATAGAGCTGTTAGAAAGATGGTATTCCATCATGTGTTCAAAGTTTATATTTGTGAGTAAATCTCCATTCATCACAAAAAAGGACTCGTTGAGTTCGCCTTTTAGTAAGCTTAATGCTCCAGCCGTTCCCATTCTTTTGTTCTCATGTATATACTCTATATTTACACCAAACTCACTTCCATCTTTAAAATACTCTTCAATTATTTCTGATTTATAACTTACACAAAGAACAATATTTATAAAACCATACTTTTTAAAATTTAGTATGAT
>Ga0233437_1005647_pt1 | contig 13378 bp, 15 predicted proteins | sample SI_122_August201_FD_182714 | JGI IMG/M metagenome (GOLD analysis project Ga0233437, IMG submission 182714) | Seawater microbial communities from Saanich Inlet, British Columbia, Canada - SI_122_August2016_200_MG | ecosystem: Environmental > Aquatic > Marine > Inlet | place: Canada: British... | reverse complement strand
GAATATCCTGATGGGTTGGAGTTGAAGCCTGGATCGAAGCTTCATGACAAGCTGAGGGATGAGGTGATTCAGCGGGCCAACGAAGCTAATGCCGCTGTGAGTAATCGTTACGAGAGCTGGAACAAGATCGACGAGGTTTTGACGACCTACATTTCGCTCGACGATGAGGAAGAAGATGTCAAAACGGCTGACGGGCGAAAACCTGTGAGTATTATATTCCCCTATACTTACGCGATTCATGAGACTGTGCTTACATATCTTGTAAATGCATTTCTAACTGAACCGATCTTTCGTTATGAGGGTGTGTCGCCTGAGGATACGATCGGTGCGGTGATGCTGGAGAAGGTTATTGAGGTTCATTGTAACAAGTCAAAAATAGCCCTCAACCTTCATACCATGTACCGCGATGCGCTAGCTTATGGTATTGGTGTTGGTGCGCCTGGTTGGACTGAGCGATGGGGCTACAAGACGGTGAAGCAGGAGAGCGGGTTTCAGAACTTGTTTGGGAGGTTCGTGGGTCAAGAGCAGGAAAAGGTCAGCGAAGAAGCATTGCTGTACGAGGGCAATAACCTGGAAAACATTGACCCATACCTCTACTTGCCTGACCCTAACGTAGCGATTCATGAGATTCAAAAAGGCGAGTACTGTGGATGGGTCTCGCGGGACAACTTGATGAACCTGCTTCGGGACGAGGAAACTGACGAGGACGTCTTCAATGTGAAGTATCTTCGTCAGGTCAAGAACAAACGGAGTTCGATCTTTGCCCAGGATAACTCACGCAGGTATGAGCGAACTGGCATGTCCAGTGCAGGTGTGCGAACCGGAGCTGACAACAACACCACTAATCCGGTTGATGTAGTTTATATGTATATCAAGATCATTCCGAAGGACTGGAATCTTGGTGATGGTGAGTATCCAGAGAAGTGGCTGTTTGCGGTAGCTAACGACAGCGTGGTTATCAAAGCTAAGCCGCTCGGCCTTGACCACGATATGTTTCCGATGGTAGCTTGTGCGCCGGATTTCGATGGTTACTCTGCTTTACCCCTTAGCCGTGTGGAGGTGCTTAGTGGACTTCAAGGAACGCTTGATTGGCTGTTCAATAGCCATATTGCTAATGTTCGTAAAGCTATTAACGATATGCTTGTTGTGGACCCCTATCTGGTTAATATCAATGATCTTAAAGATCCGAAGCCGGGTAAGCTCATACGGATGCGACGTCCGGCGTGGGGTCGCGGAGTTGGCGATGCCGTTCAACAGCTTCAGGTAAATGACATCACGAGAAACAACATAGGAGATAGTTCGTGGATAATCCAGGCAATGCAGACCCTCGGCGCGGCGGACAACCCGATGATGGGATCGCTGAGGAGCGGCGGCCCAGAGCGACTGACGAAGGGCGAGTTTCAGGGAACCCAAGCTGGCGCGGGTGCGAGGCTTGGGCGTATCGCGAAGGTCATTGGCTTACAGGCTATGCAAGACCTTGGCTATATGTTCGCCAGTCATGTCCAGCAGTTAATGACCCAAGAGCTTTATACGACTACTACCGGGCGATGGCAAGAAGTCCTTACGGGTCACATGGGGCAAGAAGCTCAGAGGATGAAGGTTAGTCCGTTTGATGTGCTGGTGGATTATGACGTTCTTGTTCGTGATGGAAGTGTTCCTGGCGGGAACTTTAATGAGAGCTGGACTCAGATGTTCCAGATCATAGCTAGTAATCCTGAGCTACAACAGAGCTTTGATATTGGGCGGATCTTCAAGTACATCGCCACTAACATGGGCGCGAAGAACGTGGATGAGTTCGTGCGGGTGAAACCTCAAATGATGCCTGATCAGCAAGTTCAGGAACAAGCGCAAGCTGGAAACATCGTTCCCTTGCAGGAGGCTATGGGTGGAATTTAAAAGTTCAGTGACTGAAATGGATCACTTTATCGGCGGCCATGTTTACGAAGATATGATGGCGACCTTTGAGGATTGGCTGACTGGGGCGGTGGAGAAGCTTGAGGTTGAAAAAGATATTGATGAAGTCCGGCGATGCCAGGGAACAATCCGAGCCATGAGGGATGTCCTGCTCTGGGCCGAAAACTTTAGGGGTGACTTGGAGGATTTATAATGTCTATTGATGCAACTTTACCGACTGGAACAATGCTAGTTTCACAAATTGATGATTATATTCGTGAGGATCGGCTGCAGATTAACCTGTTGTGGGATGCTATTACGGCCGCGAATTCGACTGAAACAGCCCACCTTATGGGAGCTGGTGATTTCTCGATGGCGGTAGGAAGTGATCTTGAGGATGTGATTCTTGAGGCGATTGTACTAACAGGAAATGCTCTGGGAAATGACCTGATGCAGATTACTGGTGGAAGTGGTGGAATGGTTAAGGTGATCAAAGCTGGTGATGCTAATGTAACTGTCAAGCATGATGCTAGTTATATTGATCTAGCTGGTGATGTTGACTATGCGCTGGCTGATGGTAGTGTTCTTGGCCTGATCAACATTGGCGGAACAACTGGCGTGAACGGTGTGTGGTATGAGTTGTTTCGTGGTAGTGGTAGTGGTGGAGGTTCCGAGTATAATGCTGTAAACATGACTGCTGGACAAACAGCTTTGGTAACTGGTACTGATATTAATGATGTTCCGACCGAGACTATTGGTCTGACAGCTGACGCAGCAGTTAACCTTACTACTTTGACGCTTGGTGTTTCTGGTAATGTCAAGTGGATTGTGGCGTTAGATGACGACATAACACTTGTTAATGGTATAGTTAATCCTATTGTGCCTGGGGTAGGTGGTATAATTTATCTTAACGCGCCTGTTGGTGTGGATCTGGATATGGATACTGGAGATGTTGTGGGGCTGGTCAACATTGGTGGAGATGGTGTCGCAGCTCATGGATATTGGATGGAGCTTAATCGTAAGCTTCAGGTTTAATACTTAAACTGTGTTCAATTATTGAACAAAGGAGGCTGTAATGGCAGACGCGGCGATGGAAATTGAGCAGGGATTGGATGAGTTGATTGATATGGTAGATGATGGGTTTGAAGACATAACTGGTGATGATCCTGTTGAGGAGGAGCCGCAAGATGAATCAGAATCAGAATCAGCACAACCTGTGGAAGACTCAGAATCTAGTGTGGAAGTTGAAGAAGCAGTTGAAGAGGCGCCAGAGGTTGAGTATGTTGAAGAATCTGTTGATGAGCAGCCTGATGTTGATGATAGGGATAGCGCTGATGCTGTGGATGATGAACCTGTGGACGATGGTATGGCTGCCTTAAGGACGCAGAACGAAGCGTTGCTTGAGCGGATTGAAGCGTTGAGTGGGCAGGTAATTGGCGGGGTGATGCAGCCGCAAACACAAGCTGCTCCGCAGGCTCAGCAAGCTCCTGCTCAGCAGCAAGTGGTGAATGTTCCAACGACTCCGGCTGCTATGCAGAACTTTCTGGAAAACACCTCGATTGATGATTTATTGGAGAATCCGGAAAAGTTCAACGCGGTTTTGAACCAGGTTTCACAACAGTCACAACAAGCTGCAACTCAGGGGGCAGTTCAACAGGTGCTACGAAGCGTGCCTGAACTGGTCATGGGCTATATCACTCGTCACTCTGCGATGAATCGAATGGTAGATGACTTTTATCTGGAAAATGCCGACTTGGCGAATGTGAAGCAAACGGTGGCCGCTGTGGCCAATGACGTCCACTCGAAAAACCCGGAGCTTGGAGTCGAGGAAGTATTTAAGCAAAGTGCTGAAGCTACACGTAAGCTTCTTGGATTGCAAAAGCAAGCTAAAACAGTTGCTAAACGTAAACCTTTAAAACCCGCGTTTGCTAAAGCGGGCGGTGCTAGAAAAGTGGCCCCGCAGATTAATGGTATTCAGCGGGAGATTAACGATCTTTTAAGTGGTGACTTTTAACGGAGGATTAAACAATGTTAGAGGAAAGAAAAGCTGCAATTAATGATGGTCAGGTAAGGGATAAGTATGAGTTTGTTACTGCCGCACTGGTCATGGATGTTTATGATATGTGCGTGGAGTGTGATACTACAGCCGCTGCGTTCGCTGTTACTTTGCCGAACGTGGCGTTGGCGAAGGGAAAGATCTACACAATCATGCTTGTGACTGACGGTGGTTTTGATGTGACGATCCAGGACAATGATGAAGCAAAGTTTTGGTCGAATCTTACTCTTGATGATGCTGGAGATGGATACGCCCTGTACTCGAATGGTCGCCAGTGGTTTATTATTTCTACTGTCACGCCGTAACCAGGAGGATTAATTATGACTTGGGATGGAGATATGCTTAAAGCTGGGATTGATTCTGACGGTAAGAACATTAATGTGTTCGATGGAAGTATTACCGCCAACAACTTTCCCAGTCTTGCAAATAGAACTATTTATGTGGATAGCAATAATGGGAGTGATACCTATACTGGCAACAGCCCAGACAGAGCTAAAGCTACTATTCAGGCAGCTGTGACTATTGCCAATTCGTCTACTTATGCCACTAAAAACGTTGATGTTTTGGTGCTTACTGGCATTTATACGGAAGTGGTTAACTTTTCCAGGGCTGGAACCGGGCTTGGCGACGCTGTTATGTTGTGGGCTGACGGTGGAGTCAACATTGGGCTGATCGGTACGATCAGGTTGATTGCTATTGGGACTGTGTTTTTAACCGGACTTTCAACTTCGGTGTTTCCGACTATTTCAATCGGCCGGCCGAATGTAGAGATTCACAACTTTGCCACGATCAAGATGATCAGTGATGAGACTATTTCATCTGGCTGGACATCACAAGAAGGTTCGACCGTGAACCATGTTGGGATGCCTGCCGTGTTTGTGGAGGATAACTGGAACGGCACCACGCTGTTGTTTGGTGCTGGTAACAACGTGTTTATTAACAACTGCCGGATTAACGGTGGGAACAAGACTGACGGTGGGGCCGTTTGTAATTATGGTTCCAAGTGGGTTCATGTGAAGAACTGCCTCATGGAATATGGGGAAGGTTACGGCATGGCTACCGTTGGTTCGCAAAAGGGCACGCCTGCTGAGTGTACGACCGAAGGTTGCACGTTTCAGCAGAACACTGATTGTGACATCATGCACGGTAACAATGTGATTCACTGGGTGCGGGAATGTAACTTCCCGTCGCTGACTGTGACCGCGTACTTGGTCAAAAATGGTCCTGGTGGTGCTAGTATTCTGTGTACGATTTCCAACTGTTCCATTGCGCAGGACACGCTGGCCGAGATGATTTCTGCTGGTAACGCTGGATGGGCTGCGTCAGGGATTAGAACTGGTGGAGTTGCCGGATCTTGCCTGATTGGTAATGAGGATCTTGCGGCGTAAGGAGTAGTTATGAGCAAGTTTGAAATAATGCAGATATGTGGAGAATGTGGAGGTGTTGGTGAGGTTATTCCTGCTGTCCCTTTGGGGACGTTGGACGACAGCTGGCCGGCACGGATAACCTGTCCTACGTGTGATGGTTCTGGAGAAGAAGCGTCGGACAGATGGATAATGCTTAATAAACTTGAGACCAAGATCAACAAGATTGTAAGTAACACCAACAGTATCTTGGCGAAATTGCAGGATTAATAACTTAACTGGAGGAATTTAAAATGGCTGGATTTTTAGGAATGAGAGGGACTGGTGATTGGGCAACCGATCAAAGGCCGAAAAATTGGAGAGAATCAATCTTGTATCTTTACCCGAATGGTATGGCTCCGTTGACTGGGCTGCTTAGTAAAATGGGTAATGAGAAAGTTGATGATCCTCAGTATTACTGGTGGACCAAACAGCTGGCCACGCAGAGTGCGTCGATTACTGCTAACCAGATATGGACCGATATTGCACTGGCGACAGCTTATCTGACCACGTATCCTGCGGCTGGAGCAGCTGCCGGTGTTACTGTTTATGTTCAGATGACTGAGGCAAATGCGCAGCAGTTTAGGGTCGGGCATCAGGTGCTTTTGCGTGATGCTAGTAATTATACCGTTGATGTTAATGGTAAGGTTACGGCCGTAGTGTACAATGGTGCGTCGAGCTATTTGGCAGTTTACCTGCTGGAAGCTGATGACAACGGTACTGTGTACGCGACTGGAAACCTGGGCACCTGTGACGTTGTGCTGATCAACGGGAACATCAATTCTGAGGGTGCTAGTATGCCTGAGGCGATTTCGTATGATCCGCTGAAGTGGAACAACTACACTCAGATCTTCAGAACCCCGCTGGAAATCACACGAACAGCCCGCTTGACGCGGCTGCGTACCGGTGATGCCTACAAGGAACTGAAGCGTGAGGCGCTTGAGCTTCATTCGATTGAGATGGAAAAAGCCTTTATGTGGGGGATTGCGACGGAGAACACCGGAGCGAATGGTAAGCCTGAGCGTACCACGATGGGCTTGGTGCCTGCAGTTAATGGTGCTGGAACGCCAGCTGGTGGAACCAGTGGAACCATTAATGACTTTAGTTTGAACCTTGATTACTCCGGTCAGACCTGGCTGGCAGGTGGCGAGGAATGGCTGGATGAGCAGCTTGAGGTTATGTTCCGTTATGGTCAGCGTGACAAGCTGGCGTTTGTTGGTAGCGGAGCGTTGCTCGGCATCAACCGATTGGTCAAGAACGTTGGCCAGTTTAACTTCAACCCCTCAACCAAAGCGTACGGGATTAAGGTTGTCGAGTGGACCACCCCGTTTGGGATGATCAACCTGATTACCCATCCGCTGTTTAGCTATGACGCTACAACGCGGAACAGCATGGTGATCTTTGAGCCGAAAAACCTGAAGTATCGCTTCATCACGGATACTACTTTTTATAGCGAGAAGGAAAAGCAAAACACCGGCTGGACTCGTACTGACGGGACCAAAGAGGAATTCCTGACTGAGTGTGGGCTTGAGTATCATCATCCTGCAGGTTGGGGTTACTTAAACGGCGTAGGCGACGACAACATTGTGTAGCGGATGCCCTTCCGCCGGGGCGACGTAACCAGGTGGGCTTTTGGGCCTCCTTTCACCTGCCTGGTTACGTTAATCTAACATTGTTCAAAAATTGAACATAGTGGAGCGAACAATGAACTTGAAAGAACTTAGAACCCAGTTTGTTAAACGAAATGGCCGTTATGATCTAGTGGTGGATGCGACTAGCTGGGTTGATAACGGGGCAAACTTTTACATAAACGCAGGGCAACGTTACATAGATCGCCTTGATACACAGCACAAAAGCTATGGTAGGAATTTCCAACAGGTTGTGCTGAATGGCTACTACGTGACGTTTCCTTACTGTCGGGCAGTCAAAGAAGTCTGGGTGATGGATGCTGATGGGCAGAAGCAGCTTGAGAAAGTTGATTATGATAAGCTGCGTGAATATTATGCCAATAGGCAAAGTGAGCTTACGACTGGCGAGCCGACCTACTACTTTCCAGCGGGGATTCGTTTGGTGCCTGAAAGTGATCGGTTGACCGTTGATGAGATCGACTCGATCATCGACTGGACTCACGTTATCATTGACCCGAGCTACAACTACAACGGGGTGATGATGTATCCGCCAGCTGACGCAAGCTACACGATTGAGATCAGTGGGTTGTTTTATTCGCCTGAGCTTTCGGCTGACACACACGAGAGCTTCTGGTCAACTGTGCATCCTGAGGTACTTTTGATGGCTGCGAATCGGCAGCTTGAGATTGACTATCGAAACACCGCTGGCGTTAAGGACTGGGAAGCGGCGATTCAGAGTGAGATATTTGGATTAGGAAAAGACCTGGTTGAGGAGCATATTGCTGAAGTTGACCAGATGGAAGGCTAGGAGGATTAACTGATGGCAAGAGAAAGTGGAAGCTATCGTGAAGGATATTTTGCAACTATAGCCGCAGCTAACACCGCGCTTGATGCGTTTTTAACGGCGATGGATGCGAGGCTTAATGTGATCGGGACACAGGCGATTACCGCTGCCGGCACGATTACTATGAATGTGGTGGCGGAGAATGCCGCTAGCGAGAGCTATACGTTCAAGCATAGCGTGACGTTTGACACCGACACTGTGGCGATAGGTGTCGCGCTAACCAATGCAATAGCGGTTGTGACTGCGCTGGATGCTATGGCTGTGGCGACTGAGGGAGCTAGTGGCTATACAACTGTGACAACCGTTGACGTGACCGCCAACATCAACATGACTAACTAAGGAGCTTTAAAATGGCACGACGAGATAAGCCACTTTTGACAGGCTCGATAACTGATAAGATGGACCGAGTTGATGCGCTGCTTCGTAGGCTCAATAGGCGTCGAGGCAACTACGTGATTGGCGTTACTCCGCCGATTCCGGTGTTTGACTGGACAAGAGATCCGGACGAGACAGGTGTGGTGTTTCGCAAGCTGATGCCTGGTAACGGCAGGATTACGCTAGGGTGTATGTATGTTGAGACGCTCGACACGAAGGCTAACCCGCAAGCTGTGTTGGATATTGAAGGGCAGCTTGGTGGAACTCGAGTTAACATTCCAATTAACAGGCAGACGCTGAGCATCGAACCCAACATGCCTGTAGAGTTTGGCCAACGGTTGACCTTGAGTATATCACCGGCTGAAGCTTGCTCAGGTATTTGGACAGCCTTCTTGTTTGAGTGTGATGTCCAGCATACCCAGACTCAGCAACAACTGGTCAATGGCTTTATGGCCTTGGTTGAAGAAGCAGATGAGGAACTAGACAATGCGTGAGTTCGAGAGCGTGTTTGACAAAGGGCTTTTGCAGGGATTGCGTAGTGAATCAATTGAGCCAGTCAAAGACCAACGCTTGGTGACGTTGAAGAACTTGCGGCCCCACGAGTTCGGGCTTCGGCCAGTTGAAGCCATGAGCTATCCTTTCACAGAGGTTTTCGCCTTTCCATTTCCCCAGATGTTTCTTTTGCGTGAGCTTAGGATTATGGCCACGGAGACGGCTATCTATGAGTGTGATAGCTCATGGAGTCCGACGATTAAGCTTAGTGGCTTGGTAGCTGGTGACGTGTGGCAAGTTGCGGACTTTGGTGACTATGTGTTAATGACCAACGGGAGCCAGGTCATAAGCCGTAACGTGACAACAGGTGTCTGGGACGATGATGCCACTAGCGCAAGCATACCAGAAATGGCTACGCTTTGTAACTTTCGTGGCCAGATCGTTGGAGGAAATATCAGTGGTTGGGAAGATTGTGACGTAAACTATGTGGCTTGGAGTGACATTGGTAGCGCTGAATTTTATCCCGGACTTCGTAATGAAGCTGGCTATGCTCCGATGAGTTGGAATGGCGCCGTGCTTCGTGTGATGGAGCTTGGAGATTTGGTGGTGGTTTATGGAGAAAATGGGATCAGCTTACTTAAACCGGCCCAACAGTTTATGGCAATCAAGGAGCTTGACCTACCTGGAATACCTGTTGCAGGGGCTGTTGGCGGTAGCAACCGTGGTCATGTGTTTGTGGATTATAGCGGTGAGCTATGGATGCTCGGGCCTGATGGGAAGCCAAAGAATCTTGGCTATGGCGAGTTCATTCAGGAGATGGATGCTGGCGAGCTGGTCGTGAGTTATAACCCACAGCAGAATGAATACTATATCTCGGATGGCTCGACGACTTATGTGCTTGGCAAGAATGGTCTTTGCCAAAGTCACCAGCTGGTCAGTTCGGTAGTGTTCGACAGGGGGATGCTCTATGGGACGTGGGAAAGTGACAACGACACCGGTGCTTACGTTACAACTGACGTCCTCGATTTTGGCCAGCGCGCATTTAAAACCCTTGCAACACTTGCCTTCGGGTGTAGTTCAGCGAGTGATATGTGGGGTAGTGTCGAGTGGCGCTCCGATGTTAGAGGTAGTTTTACGCAGAGTGGCTGGCAGTGGGTTAATCCCACCGGCTTTGTTACTCCAATGATTACAGCGCATGACTTTAAGCTGGCGTTTAAGGCGGAAGATTATACAGATGTGAAGCTGGCTTACTTTAAGTCTAGGTTGAAACTTAGCGACAAACGTTCTATAAGGGGGATTCACAGTGCTTCTTAAGATGATACCTGAGGCCGTATCAGCTACGTGGGACCAGATAAGTTATCAAGTAGAACGGGCAATGCCAGAAGGTGAGAAGACAGAGCGGACGATGAATAACCTTTTGGAGATGATCTTGCTTGGTCAGGCGGATTGTTGGACGAGCTATGATGCTGAAGATAATAATAAGGTTAACTTTATTGGGATCACGGTTCCGATTTACAATGGAATAACTGGTGAGAAGAATCTGTTGCTCTACAACGTAACGAACACGGATCATATGGACTTGAAAACCTCGAACCGTTTGTGGCTTGAGGGACTTCAGGCATTTAGAAAATACATGAAGGCGAATGGATTTAGCAAGCTGGTTAGTTACTTTGACACAGACAACCATCGGTCACTTAGGTTGGTAAAACGGTTTGGGGCCGAGATTAAATATTACATCGAGCTGGGGGTTTAGCTATGGGTGGATCAGGTGGTGGTGGAGGAAGTGCGGGTGAGGTTAGTTGGCCAGCAGCGGTTCAAGATAGATATAATGCTCTGCTTGGAACCTTTGCTGGGGCTGTTGATAGTACAGCTATTAGCTCTGCATCAAAGGCATTGGATGATGCCCAGTCGCTCCAACCTTATGCAGGTAAAACAGGTTATGATCCTATTAGCCATATTAATGACTCGAAGAATGCTGTTAGTCTTTTCGGGGATGCTACTGCGGATTATAGCCCAATAAATAGCTGGACTGATATTCTAGCTGGTGCCTCTCAAAGATATTGGAATATCGCTGGAAATTTTCCAGTATTTCAGGAGCCTGAACCAGATGCCTGGTTGGTTATGCAGGAGATCTGGACGTTTGTTGAAACTGTGCTTACGGCCAAAGATAATATTCCAACTGCCTGGACAACTCCGACGTTTGATGCGCCGGATGATATTAAAGATGATGTCGCGGCAGCCGATCAGATTGACGCGGCTGTGACTGCTTATACTGGTAGAGTTAGTGATAAGTTAACTAGTGAGATTTTGCCAAGGTTTGAAGCAGGGATGCGGGACATTAATGCTGTTCAGTCAAGTGCTTTTGTGATAGGTAGGGCAATCATTGAGGGAATGGGGCAGCGGGATGTTGATAGCTTTGATGCTGACCTGACATATAAGGCGTTCTTGCAGCGAGACAGCTTGCTTGGTCAGGCTCATATGCAGATCGACAAGCTAGATGCTATTGATATAGGTGAGTATAATAAGGTCTTGACTGGTGCATATCTGCAGGACGATAAAATTCGTGGGGCTGAGGTGTCTGATGCGAACAAGCTGCGGGCGCAGGCTCTAATTCAGGCCGACAAGATCAACGCCGATAGTGATAAAGCTAAAAGTTTGATTGATGCTGAGATGACCAGGCACAGAACCACGCTGACTTATCAGGATGCAGATAGTTACTTTAAGCATCTTGAAAGTTCGCTTGATCTTATTAAGTCTTGGGCTGGTTATGTAGTTGATAGTGAGCGAATTGCGTATGTGATGAGCAAAGAGGAGCATGATGTTACTCAAGATTGGTTCGTAAAGGATGCTCGGTGGGATCTAGATATGGTGCAGATAGCTGGAAACCTGGTTGCGTCGATTAGTGGTGGGACAAGCTACACGCCTGGGCCAACAGCAGCACAGAATGCTCTAGGTGGTGCGTTCGCTGGAGCAGCGATTGGAGCTAGAGCGAGTGGTGGTTCGATGGCTGGAGCTGGAGCTGGAGCGATCTTAGGTGGCATTGGCGCATACCTGATGGGGAGATAAACGATGGCAACAGCAAGTGATGGTGCAGCAGCGGTTCAGGCACTAAGGCAGAATGCCCAACAAGCTGGAGCAAATGCAGCGGCTAGTGCTGGAGCTGGTCAGCAGATTGGTGTGCCGGGAGTTGGAGAGGGTCAGCTTTGGGCAGCGGCAGGAAGTCCAGGTGGTGCTGAAGTTCCGCCAACAATGCAGGAGTCATTTCATCAGCAGTTTACTCAGCCACTGATTGATCAGAATGTGCGGGCGATGAGGCCTGACTATGGTGATCCGAACGAGTGGAGTTACGCTGGAGATGCTATGGCGCTGGCGTTTAAGGAAGCGCAGCCAGGTGAGAATGCGATAGATAATTTGCTTGGTAACTTCGGGGATTATGGCTCGAGGGCGGCGGCTCAACGAAATGCCGTGGCGACTGGAGATTACGGGGCGATTCAGGCTTATCAGACTAGTGGTGATCCGTTGCTTGATATTGTGATTGATTGGGATATGAATCAGGGTTACAACTGGGCTGCTGGGGGTGGGGCAAGTGGGGGGGGTATGGGTGGCGCTGGGAGTGCTGGTGGTGATGGAGGTGGTGGTGATGGTGGAGTTTAAGATTAGGGGAGATTGCTAATGGGAGCAGGAGCAATAGTTATTGTTGCGTTGATTGCCGCGGCGGCGGCTGCTACGGCTGGTACAGTAGTTAGGCAGGCCACAGGTAGTGGGGCTGATAATGCCAATGACGCTTTTGGTAATTGGCTTAAAACCTTTTTCATCAGCTTTGCCGCGAATAGTGTTGGCGGGGCGGCAGGTGCTGCGGGCGAAGGGGCGAGTGCTGGGGCTGATACCGGTATGTATGCTGGTGTGAGTGACGCCGGACTTAATGCGTCGATCTCGGCTGAGTTAGCTAAAGATGGGATTGGTACAGCGGCAGCAGCACAAGGAGCTGGCGCAACAGCCAGTACATTAGCTGAGACTGGTACAGCAATGGCAGCGGAGGGAATATCAGATGTTGGAGCTATGGTGCCAGAAGACATTAGTCAATACGGAGCAGATATTCAAAATGCCAGCTTGACCAGTCAGGCCAACACAGTGATGGCTGAGCAAGCACCTTCATTTATGGAAAACCTGAACTTCGATAGTCTTAATTATAAAAAGGATTTATTCAAGTGGTTGTCAGACTCAGATGATAGTGTCAACAGCATGTTTGAATATACTAATGAGGCTGATGAGGCTACAGGTCTTTTAGGTGGAGAAGTAAGCCCGGAAGAATCTCCATATATGAAACAGATGAGGGCTTTTAAGATAAAGCAAAAACAGTTTGGAGGGCTTACTAATCCATTTGCAAACCAAGCTGAAACACAGGCATTTGAGTATGGTGATTTGGCTAAAGCTCTTGGGTTTGAAACTCCCGAAGAGGAATTTGCTGGTAGTTATCTTGGTCAGGATCAAGGTAGTTTTGCTGCTTAAACTAACCATGTTCAAAAATTGAACACAGTGTAAGAAAGATAACCATGCTGAAAGAACAGACAGAAATACCAGGTGTGATGGAGCGATGTTATGGCAGTACGAAGACATCGGCCAAGGTGATGTTTCCTGAGCGCTTTGACCTGCCATTCAGCAAGCTTCATGATGAGATCTTTAAGGT
>Ga0233437_1005639_pt1 | contig 13398 bp, 5 predicted proteins | sample SI_122_August201_FD_182714 | JGI IMG/M metagenome (GOLD analysis project Ga0233437, IMG submission 182714) | Seawater microbial communities from Saanich Inlet, British Columbia, Canada - SI_122_August2016_200_MG | ecosystem: Environmental > Aquatic > Marine > Inlet | place: Canada: British... | reverse complement strand
CTTCTTTTCAGTTAGGGGAAAAATGGTATGCTGTTGGAACAATCAGAGACATTACTGAACGGAAAAAGATGGAAAATAAACTTCGGGAATCTGAAGACCGTGTTCAAACGATTCTCGATTCTATCAATACTGGAATTATTATCATCAATCCTACCCATAGAAGTATTATTGACGTAAACCCAGTGGCTGCCAGGATGATTGGGCTTCCAAAAGAAGAAATTCTTGGAAAAACATGTCACCAGTTTATTTGTCCACGAAAGCATAATGAATGCCCAATCATGGACCTGGAAAAAAACGTGGATAATGCGGAACGGATTTTAATGACCGCTGATGGTAGACAAATTCCAATCCTAAAAACAGTCATTCCAGTGACTCTGGGAGGGGAAAAACACCTGCTGGAAAGCTTTGTGGATCTGACTGACCGAAAAGCAGCAGAAGAAGCGTTAAAAATCAAAATGGAAGAGCTGGAACGCTTTAACCAGCTGACGATGAACAGGGAAGACCGCATGATTGAATTGAAAGAAGAAATAAACCAACTTTGTACTCAAAAGGGGAATCCCCCTAAATATAAAATTGTGGAATAACAACCGGAGGAAAAATGTTTAAAGAAGAACGCGAAGAACTCCAATTCGATTGGGGTATGATTGGTGATGTAGCCGTAGGTCGACCCAATTTAGGGTCAACTATGGATGTGTCCGTTTACCGTTTGATGCAGTTTACGCTACGAGACGTCATCATTAAGAATTTTGGTGCCGATAAGGCTGACAAAATATTTTATGACGCAGGTAAAAAAGCGGGTCAGGAGTTTTTCAAGCAGCTAATTGATAAAGAGAATGATTTCAATGGTTTTATTCAACAACTACAAGATCTGTTGAGCCAATTAAAGATTGGAATTCTAAGATTAGAGGCTTCCGACATGGAAAAACACCATTTCACTCTGACTGTTGCTGAGGACCTGGACTGTTCCGGTTTGCCAGTAACAGATGAAGAAATCTGTACTTATGATGAAGGATTTATTTCAGGAATCTTATCAGAATACACTGGAAACGAATTCGAGGTCAAAGAAGTGGATTGCTGGTGTTCTGGAGACAGGGTCTGTCGATTTGAGGCGAAACCTATCTGAGTTTAGTTAAATATTCACACTACTTAGATAGTAGTTCCATGAGTGCGTGAAAGGTTAAAAACAAAAAACCTGAAGTAAAGAGATTCGCATCTTCGTTAGGTTGATATAAATATTAGGTAGCGTCATTTTTTATTGCCAGGCAGATTAAACAGGGATGTTTTAGTATCTTCCTTCGGGAGTGCTGCATATTAATTTTTTAAAATAAATAAAACCAATTCTAAGGGAAAAATGATTTCGGTCAAAGAGCTAGATCTCGAAAGAATCACAGAAGTTTTTTATAATTTAAGTAAAGGAAAAACGCCTGATCCATTAACTTTACCTCAAGATTATCCGGATAATGAATATCGACAAATGGTAGATTATATGAATCGCTTCCTGGAAGACTATAAAGCCAGTAGCGATTTTGCTTTTAACCTTGGCAAAGGGGATGTTGAAGTAGAAACACCGAAAAGTAATACTTCCATTCTTCAGGCTTTGAAAGGTTTACAAGCCAGCCTAAAGCACCTTACCTGGACAACTCAACAAATTTCCAAAGGGGATTTTTCTCATAATGTCGGTTTTATGGGGAAATTTTCTGATGCCTTTAACAGTATGACCAAGCAACTTCAAAATGCCTTTGAACAGCGCGAAGATGCTTCTCAGGCGATGGAAAAGCAAATAGAAGAGTTAGCAAGAGCCAAACGCTCAATGCTGAACATCATGGAAGACCTCAATTTGAGTCAGGCAAGTATGCAGGCCCTAATAGCAGCCTTACCAGATGTTACAATTATTTATGATCGGGATGGCGTATACCAAAAAATCTACTTTAGAAATATGGAAAGTGATGAACTTGGAACGCTGGATGGTTTCGAAGCCTTTGAAACCCTGGTTGGAAATAATGTAAAAGATGTATTACCTCCGGATATAGCCACTGCGATTAAAGCAGCGATTGAAGATTCCCTGGAACAGAATAAAACCATTCAAATAGAGTATTGTTTACCGACCGATATTGGGGATAGATGGTATGATGCACGATACTCACCAATGATCTTACAGGAATCGGGACAGTCATCAGTGGTATCGGTAGCTAGAGATATAACAAATATTAAGCAATTAACGAATGAACTGGATTCTGCCAAAAAACGAATGGATTTGGCTTTCGAAGCGTCTAATACGGGTCTATGGGATTTTAATCCAATTGCAGGTGAGCACTATTTAAGCGATCAATGGTATAGGCAATTAGGATACGAACCAGGAGTTTTTGAAGACAATGACGACCCTTTTTTTATGATTCTGCATGAAGACGATAAAGATCAGGTCAGCCAGGCACTGCTATACGAAGGTTACGATGAATATGAAATGGAATTCCGGTTAAAAGCCTCTGATGATTCGTGGCGGTGGATATTGTCTGTGGGTAAAGTAATCAACCGCAGTGATACTGGAGAAGTAGAGCGTGTAATTGGTGTTCACATGGATATTACCGAACGAAAAAAGATGGAACAGGAGATTTTTAAAGCAAAAGAAGAAGCCGAAGCAGCCACCAAAGCCAAAGGAGATTTTCTGGCCAATATGAGTCACGAAATCCGTACCCCTATGAATGCCATCATGGGGTTGACACACCTTGCCTTGAAAACTGACTTGACACCTAAACAGGAGGATTATCTAAATAAAACACATAGAGCTGCTAAGTCTTTATTAGGGCTTATTAATGACATTCTGGATTTTTCTAAAATCGAAGCAGGCAAGATGGATATGGAATCTATCGAGTTTCAGTTGGATGATGTTTTGAACAGTGTTTCTACCCTAATTTCCGTGAGGATACAGGAAAAAGGACTTAAGTTAATATTTAATACAAATGAATCAATTCCAGGAATGCTGGTGGGAGACTCCCTTAGGTTAGGACAGGTTCTAATAAATCTAGCCAACAATTCCGTAAAATTCACTGAAAAAGGGGAAATCACTGTTGAGACTGATTTGATTGAAAAAACATCAGAGAAATGTACCTTGCAATTTACAGTGAAAGACACTGGCATCGGTTTAACACAAAAACAAATCGGCAAACTGTTTAAATCTTTTTCTCAAGCAGACAGCTCAACCACCCGAAAATTTGGTGGAACCGGTTTAGGATTAACCATCAGTAAACGGTTAGTAGAATTAATGGGTGGAAAAATTTGGGCAGAAAGCGAACCAGGTGAAGGGAGTTCATTTAATTTTACTGCAAACTTTGGTCTCGGCAATGAAGCTGATATTAAATTAAATTCATCCCAAAAAAGACTTGATCAGGATACCTTAAAAACAATTAAGGGCGCACGAATTCTATTGGTTGAAGACAATGAAATCAACCAGCAAGTAGCACGGGAAATGTTGGAGCAGGCAGGATTTGTAGTTGAAATCGCTGTCGATGGGCAAAAGGGAGTCACAGCCGTGCAACAAAATGAATATGACATTGTCTTAATGGATATCCAGATGCCGATTATGGACGGTTATACGGCTACCAAAACCATAAGAAAGCTTCCTGGATTTAAAGATCTGCCCATCCTGGCCATGTCCGCCAGTGCCATGACCCAGGATCAGGAAAATGCAGTAGCAGCAGGAATGAATGATCACGTGCCTAAACCCATCGAACCCCAGCAACTGTTTTCAGCGCTATTAAAGTGGATAAAACCCGGTGATCGGGATATCAGCCAATTAAAAATTCCAACCGAAGTAAAAGAAGCAGCTAACTTATTGCCCGAAATAATATCGGGTATCGATCTAAATTTAGGACTAAGCAGAGTTGGCGGCAATCAAAAACTTTACCGGGATCTATTGATCAAATTTCACCGGGATAACCAGGACATTACTGAACAGATTCAAAAGGCCCTGAAAGAAAAAGACTATGAATTGGCGCAAAGATTAGCACATACTGTTAAGGGTGTGGCCGGGAATATCGGGGCAAAGGAAATCCAGAAAGCAGCTGAAGTTGTGGAACTGGCTATTAAAAACAATCAGCTGGATACCATCAACGAAATGATCCAGACCTTAAAGGAAAATCTGACTGTCCCCATAACAGAATTAAATATCTTGGTAAATGCACTGAAAAATGAAGATTCAGTTAAAGCAGAAAAACCAGAAGGGACTATCGATCAACTGAAAACATTTTTAGCTGAGCTGGAACCCATATTAAAAAAACGAAAACCGAAACCCTGCAAGGAGGTTTTGGAAAAGGTTAATGAATTCGAATGGCCGGAAGAATATGTTACTTTACTAGATGATTTAAGCAAGTTTGTTTCAAAATACAAATTTAAGGAGGCGAGTAAAACATTGGAGGAATTGAAAAATTTGCTTTCATCTTGAGTATTTATCATTTCTGCTATGACACAATTGACACAATTATTTTTTTAATGACACAATTGACGCAATTTTAACGAATAGATCCAATTGACACAATTATTTCCATTCAGGTCAAAAAATGACTCAAACATACACTGAGAGAGAATCAAAAACACTTGAATTTAAGGCAAAAGTACCAGACTTTAAAAAGCTCATAAAAACTTGTATAGCCTTCGCCAACGGCGCAGGTGGAGAGATTATCGTTGGTGTACAAGACAAAACACATGATATTACTGGAATATCAGAAAACGACCGGGAAAAACTCTATGAAGACTTTCCAAATAGTCTCTATGACTCTGTTAGCCCTAGTTTAATTCCTCACATATATGAAAAAAACTTAGGAGATCAGCAAGTTGTAATTATCAAAATCTATCCAGGCACAAAAAAACCATATTTTCTGAAGCGTCTTGGGACTCCCAGCGGTGTGTATATTAGATTGGGAGCAAGCACCCGAAAAGCTAATATTGAATCAGTAGAAGACTTAAGTCGTGAGCAACGCCGAGTTTCATTTGACGAGGAATCGTCAGGCCAACAGATTTCAGTTCTTTCAAATCAATTACTGGAAAGATTTTATGGAAATAATATTTCTGAAAGGCGATTACAAGCAGATAAGGTAATAACTGGAAACCTTTCATTCTCACATGAATTACTAGTAACTAATGGTGGCTTATTAATGTTTAATGAGTCGCCTGATGACTATATTCCTGAAGCAATTATCATCTGCACCCGATTTTCAGGTAAAAAAGGACGATCTATTATTCAAACCATCGAGCTAAGAGGATCAATCCCAAGTTTGGCGGAGTCAGCATATCTACTTATTTCCGAATGGTTGGAGCGAGAATATCATTTAAAAGGTATTCAGTTAAAAGGAAAACACCTAATTCCTCCGGAAGCCTTAAGAGAGGCGCTTATCAATGCGCTTATTCATAGGAAATATTCTATTCCTGGAGCGATTAAGTTTGGTTTGTTTGAAGATCGATTGGAAATCTTTAGTCCCGGATCATTTCCCGGAATGATATCCATAAAAAATCTTGGAGATGGTACAACATTTTTAAGAAATATCATAATTTCCAGAATAGCACGGAAAATGAGGCTAATAGAAAAGTTGGGAACAGGGATACGTTTAATTTATGATAGCTGTAAAAAAGAAGGTTTAAAGCTGCCTGAATACAACGAAGATGGTGATTTTGTAAAAGTGACATTTTTTTTTCAAAAAGCGGTTACCGATATTTCAATTTCTACTGATATAATTTTTTCTCTTATAGAGGAAAAAGGAGTGATCAAGCCACGTGATTTGGAAAGCCACTTCAATGTTTCTAGAAGTACGATTTCTAGAAAGCTGCGTTCATTAGTGGAAAATGGCAGTTTGAAGCGATTTGGCAAGGGTGCAGGTGTTTTTTATCGCAAATATTCTGACTAATAATAAAAAAAAAATCCTATGGCAGAGTTAAAAATTATTATTGAAAACGTTGTTGATCGGGCTGGAACCCATACTAAAAAAACGAAAACCAAAACCATGTAAAGAAGAAGATGTAGTAGTAGTAGTAGTAGTAGTAGTAACAAATGAACAATTTGATTGGCCTGATGATTTAACAATTTTACTCAAGGAAATTAAAAAAAAGGTATCAAAATATAAATTTAAGGATGCTGAGAAATCTTTAGTCAAGTTGTCTGGTCTATTGTCAACCTGAGTACAAAAATAAGAGCTAACCTTAAAAGGCAAACAGTTTAAATAAAAACCTGTTTTTCAATCTCAAAAGGAGATATCATGAAAAAAGTAACACTGTTGATGATTTTTTGCTTTTAGGAGCAGTAATAAATGCTGAAGAAAAAATAAATTTGATGGCTGAACTACTGCCACCGTTTCAATACTATAATGAAGATAAAAAATTAACAGGTATATCTATAGAGATCATTGAAAGCATAAAAACCATTGTCAAAAGTAATGACCCTGTCAAAATTGTTCCCTGGAGTCGGGGATTGAGAATCACCAAGAAGAAAAAGAATAGCGCCCTCTTTTCCATGTTAAGGACACCTGATCGGGAAAAGCTGTTCAAATGGGTCGGCCCGTTGGTTAACTTTTCAGTCGTTTTTTTTAAGAAAACAGGCTCACCAATCGTTTTAAAATCCGTTGAAGATGCTAAAAAAGTTAAAAAAATAGGTGTGACAAAAAATGTTGCCAACTACGAGATGCTAACAGCGATGGGATTTACAAATCTTGATGTGCTTCAGAGCGGTGCAGACGAAAAAAATATTAAGAAACTGGTCAAAGGAAGAATTAACCTATGGCCAACCACCTATTTTGGCGGTTTGTATAATAGTAAGAAACTAGGTTATGAAGGGATGATTGAACCGATAATTGACTTTCCAGTCTTTGAGGGATATCTCCATCTGGCTTTTAATTTAAATACTGATGATAAAATTATCAGCAGGTGGCAGGTAGCCATGGATAGACTTAAAATTAATGGAACAATTGATAAAATTGTTTCAAAATATAAATAAAATTAAGGATGAGAAAAATCATGTCTCGTAAATTGATCTTGTTCATCAGCTTTTTGATGATATTTATCTCAGGATTTTTGTTCGGATCCGGTACATTTGCCTTAATGACAACTGAAACCAATAATAATTCTACAGATCTTTTGTCAAAAAAAATTGCAGCTTTGAGTGCCGGTCCCATTTACAACCTGGACAATGAACAGTTACAAAGCATTCTTACGCCATTCTTACAAGACAACCCATCAATCAAAGCGCTTCGTATTGTTGAGAGCATTGACGACGAAGTAATGCTGCAGTTTTTTAGGGATGAGGAAAAACTGATTTTTGGTCAATCAATCCCCGATAGATTTAATAAATTAGAATATTCCAAAACAGAATCTCTTTATAACGGTGAACCGGTTGGGTTCATTGAGGTTTATGTTGAGACAACTAACGTTCAGGAAGAAAAGATAATTCTTACAGTGCAAGAAAAAAACTGGATTAAAAATCACCCCCTTATTAAGGTTCATAATGAACTCGATTGGCCGCCATTTAACTTCAATAAATACGGAGTACCAACCGGTCTTTCTATTGAGTATATGGATCTGTTGGCAAACCGGATCGGTATTAAGGTGGAATACATTTCCGGAGAATGGGGTGCACTGCTTCAAATGGCATTTGAAAAAGAACTGGATGTCATGCTCAATATTGTTAAAACTGAGGATCGTCAAAAACGCCTGTTATTTACCGGCAGCTATTTTAAAAACCCTAACGCTATCATCACCAAAACAAACAGTCCTTTGACTGACCTGGAATCACTTTTTGGCAAACGGGTCTCTTTTCCAGCCGGCTTTTTTTATGAAGAAATCCTGGAAAAAAAATACCCTAAAATAATCCGGGTACCAGTCGAAAACACCCTGGATTCATTAAAAGCCGTAGAGTTTGGAAGGTCCGATGCGGCTCTGGCAGAATTAGCTGTGGCCCGACATCTTATACGGGAAAATGTTCTAAGCGATCTGCAAATCAGCGGGGAATTTAATTCCGGTAACCCGGAAACTGAAAACCTGAATATCGCTGTGCGAAATGATTGGCCGGAATTACAATCAATGCTGGTCAAGGCCATGGCGTCTATTACTCCCGAAGAAAAGCAAGCTTTGAATGATAAATGGTTGGGGCGTCAAAAAAACCTGGAACCAGGTTTAGTTTTATCAAACGAGGAAAAAGCCTGGATTGGAAAAAAGCAAACATTGATTGTTGGTAATGAAAATGACTGGGCACCATTTGATTTCAATATTGATGGGGAAGCCAAAGGGTACTCTATCGATTATCTGAAATTATTGGCTGAAAAAACCGGATTGGAGTTAACATTTGTCAACGGTTTTAGTTGGACGCAGCTGCTGGATAAACTACGCAATAAAGAAATCGATCTGTTGCCTGCTATGGGTGATACTCCGGAGCGACGCAAGTATACGGATTTTACCGATCACTACATGGTTAATCCTACCGTTATTGTCACCAGGGCTGGTGAAACAGAACTTAGTGGTGTCGGCGATTTAAAAGCTAAAAAACTAACCATGGTTGATGGTTACTATTATGTTAATAAAGTCAAAGAAGATTATCCTGAGATAGACGTTGTTCCAGCTGATGGATTTTTAGAGGGACTGCAATTAGTTTTGCGAAATAAGGCAGATGCCTTTATTGGAAGCGGTGTTGTTGTTAATCACACGATTCAGGAAAACTTTTTATCAGGATTACAAATCGTCGGTCGCTCTGGTATTGATGACAATGAACGATTTAAAATTAAAATTGGTGTTAAAAAAGGGAATCCATTATTGGTATCAATACTTAACAAGGCGATTCACTCTGTTAGCCAGGATGAGAAACAGGAAATCTCAAATCGCTGGATTAAATCTTCCGTTGTTGCGCCACCTACGGACCAGCTGGTCCCTGTTGAAACATTTTCGGTCCAAAAAATCCTTTGGCAGGGATTAATATTTTTAGTGATAGTTTCCGGTGTTATTGGAATACTATACTTTCTCATTCAACACTATTTTGGTAATGCTTTTGTCTCCCTGATTCAATCCAATAAGGTGATATGGGTAGCACCGATATTAATGGGAATATTTCTAATCCTGATCAGCATCTTTGCTTTAACAGCTTTGAAAAGCATTGAAGAACAGAGTCGGAAAAATGCTGGGGAGTCATTAAGGGGAGTGGTTACTTCTGCTCATGAGTCCTTATTGGTTTGGGTCGAAAGCCAGAAAGCGGTCGTTCAAAGACTTGCTCAAGATCCAAAACTTCAGGAGTTGACAGCCAAACATCTGGATGTAACCCGCATAAAACCTGACCTACTCAAAAGCCAGACACTATCTCATATTCGGCAACATTTCGATAAGCTAAGGGACACACAAGGAGATTTAGGCTTCTTTATTATATCTAAAGACTTTATCAACATTGGTTCGATGCGAGACACCAATATTGGAAAAACCAATCTGATCGTTGATCAACGACCGGTATTTATTCAGAAAGCCTTTGAAGGATATACGACTTTTATTCCTCCTTTGGAATCCGATGTAAAACTAGGATCAGAAGAGGTTGAATCAAGTATCAATCCACCCACGATGTTTTTTGCGGCACCGATTAAAGATAAGCAAGGTAATGTCATGGCGGTATTAACCCTAAGAATGGACCCGACTAAAGAATTCAATCGCCTGGTTCAAGTCGGGAAAATAGGCGTCTCCGGAGAAACCTATGCTTTTGATAAAACTGGCAAGCTGATTTCCAATAGTAGATTTGAAGATCAGCTAAGAGAAATAGGATTGCTGGACCTTAAAGCGAACTCAATGTTAAATATTGTGCTTAATAACCCAGGTGGGGATTTAACAGAAGGCTTCAAGGCTAATCTGACAAAAGATCGACAATCACTTACTTTGATGGCAAAAAAAGCGACTTCAGGGAATAGCGGCATAAACACACATGGATATCGTGACTATCGGGGTATCAGGGTGCTTGGTGTTTGGATTTGGGACAAAAACCTGGGTTTTGGTTTTGCGACAGAAATTGATGAGAAAGAAGCGCTGTCTCCTTATTATGCCACACGGTCAATATTTATAACGGTTTTAGGGATCACATTTATATTAATGATATTGCTAACTGCCATTAGCCTCTGGTTTGGAAGGAAAGCCAATGAAATACTTATTGAGTCTCGTAATGAGCTTGAAGATAAAGTTAGGGAACGAACATCTGAGTTATCCGTTGAAATCAAAGAACGTAAAAAAACCGAAACCGAACTTAGAAAGTTATTTTTTGCTATCGAAGAAAGTCCGGTCATGATTGTTATCACAGATAAAAATGGTTCGATTGAATATGTAAATCCAAAATTTGAAGTGATTACAAAATTTTCCAAAGAGGAAGTTTCTGGGAGAAAACCGAATATCATGAATTCCGGTTTTCATCCTGATTCTTTTTTTAAAGAAATGTGGTCAACCATTTTAGCAGGAAATGATTGGAGAGGTGAAATTTTTAATAAAGACAAGAATGGTAATTGTCATTGGGATTCGGTAGTGATCTCTCCGATTACCAATACCGAAAATGAAATTACTCATTTTGTATCTATCCAGGAAGATATTACACAAAGAAAACATAATGAAAGTGAACTCAGGAAATTATCCCAGGCAGTGGAACAGAGTCCGGTTTCAGTAGTGATTACAAAACCGAATGGTGAAATTGAATATGTTAATCCCAAATTTACGGAAGTGACGGGTTATTCTCAAAAAGAAGCCCTTGGGAAAAATCCAAGGATTCTCAACTCGGGTATACAGCCAAAAAGCTTTTATAAGAATATGTGGGATATGCTAGCCTCTGGAGAAGCCTGGCAGGGTGAATTCTGTAACAAAAAAAAGAATGGAGAAATTTACTGGGAACAAGCTGCCATATCACCTATCATCGGTAATGACAATATTATTACACACTATGTGGCTGTTAAAGAAAATATTTCCGTGCGTAAAAAAATGGAAGCCGAGCTGAACGAAAGTCAGCAAAGACTGGATTTGGCGCTGGAGGCTTCCAATACTGGCTTGTGGGATTTGAAGCCAATCAAGAAAGAACTTTACCTGAACGATCAATGGCACAGGCAATTGGGGTATGAACCAGGAAGGTTTACTGGCAACAACGACCCATTTGCAGAAATTTTGCACCCTGATGATAGAGAAGCAGTCGAAAAAGGCCTGGCTAATTACGATGAAGGTAAAAGTGGAGCCTATCAAGAGGAAATGAGAGTGAAGACGGCAGATGGTTCATATAAGTGGATCCTCGCCATTGGAAAGATTGTTGAAAGAACTGCTTCTGGTGAAACCGAGCGAATAATTGGCATTACTTCGGATATCTCAAAACGGAAACAAATGGAGCAGGAGCTTGAAACGAATCGCAAGAGATTGGATTTGGCACTTGAAGTTTCAAATACAGGATTATGGGATGGGAGTTTAATTAGTGGTGAGGTATATAATAATGAGCAATGGTATAAGCAATTAGGGTATCAACGGGAAGAATTTGATAGTGATGTAGATCCATTTGATCATTTGCTTCACCCTGATGACAAAAAAGGAGTTAGTGAGAAATTACAAGATCTTTCAATTGGTAATTCAGACATTTATGAGTCCGAATTTCGTTTAAAAGCCAAAGATGGCAGTTGGAAGTGGATTTTAGCAAAAGGGAAAGTTATTCAAAGAAACGGGATCGGAGAAGCAGACAGATTTGTTGGTGTTCATCTGGATATCACAGAGCGAAAAAAAGCAGAAAAAACAATTAAGGAAGCAGGAGATAGATTACAGACTATTATCGACGGTGTTCATAGTCTGGTTTTTATAAAAGATACTGAGGGTCAGCATGTGTTAGTGAATTCGTTTTTTGAAGAATCTTTTGGGATAAAAAGGGAAGCAGTGATTGGCAAAACAGATTTGGATCTGTTTTCAAAAGACGTTGCTGAAGAAATCATGGCAATTGACGCACGCATAATGAGAAATAAACGCCCGGAAACCTTTGAAATGACGATTCCTCATCAGGATGATTCCTTTAGAATTCATTTGACTGAAAAGTTTCCTTTGTTTGATCAACAAGGAACTGTTTATGGTTTGTGTGGTTTAGCGACAGATATTACCCATCAAAAAGAAATTGAAAAGGAACTTCAAATTGCCAAACAAGATGCAGAAGCAGCCACCAAAGCTAAAAGTGATTTTCTGGCCAATATGAGTCACGAAATCCGAACTCCGATGAATGCGATAATGGGCATGACTCACCTGGCGCTGGAAACCGATCTGACTCCCAAACAAGAAGATTATTTAAAGAAGACCTATAATTCAGCCACATCTTTGTTGGGATTAATTAATGATATTCTGGATTTCTCCAAAATCGAAGCCGGCAAGATGGATATGGAATCCGTCGATTTTCACCTCGATGATGTACTAAATAATGTCTCCACATTAATCACAATCAAAGCAGAGGAACAAGGTCTTGATTTAATATTCCAAACATCTGATTCAATTCCCAGATTTCTAATTGGAGATTCTCTCAGATTAGGACAAATTTTGATCAATTTAGCTAATAATGCTGTGAAATTTACGGCCAAAGGCTCAGTGACCATCGAAACGAGCTTGATCGAGGAATCACCTGAGAAGTACACTCTCCAATTTGCTGTAAAAGATACTGGTATCGGATTGACTAAAGAGCAAATCGGAAAGTTGTTCAAATCTTTTTCTCAAGCTGATTCATCCACGACCCGAAAATTTGGTGGAACGGGTTTAGGGTTAACCATCAGTAAACGCCTGGTGGAATTGATGAACGGGAAAATCTGGGTAGAGAGCGAACCGGATCAAGGTAGCTCTTTTATTTTTACCGCTGAATTTGGGCATGGGAATGAAGCGAAATTAAAGGTGCGATCATCACAGAAAGGCTTTGATCAGGAAAGATTAAAATCAATCCAAGGCGCACGAATTCTATTAGTAGAAGACAATGAAATCAACCAGCAGGTAGCGCAGGAAATATTAGAAAAAGCTGGTTTTGTGATTGATATTGCTGAAGACGGAAGGCAAGGCATCGTTGCGGTTCAGAAAAAAACGTATGATTTGGTACTAATGGATATTCAAATGCCGATTATGGATGGTTATGAAGCCACCAAAGCCATCAGAAAGAATCCAAAGTTCAACGATCTTCCTATCCTGGCAATGTCTGCCAACGCCATGACCCAGGACCGAGACGAGTCTATGGCGGCTGGAATGAATGATCATGTCGCCAAGCCCATAGAACTTCAGCAGCTGTTTGCGGCCCTGCTTAAATGGATTAAACCAGGTGATAGAGAAGTTAATCCAGGCATTAGGCAAAAGGCACTAGGCAACGAGGAAAAGATTGAACTGCCAGATAAACTGCCAGGTATTGATATGAAAACCGGTTTG
>Ga0233437_1005635_pt1 | contig 13404 bp, 13 predicted proteins | sample SI_122_August201_FD_182714 | JGI IMG/M metagenome (GOLD analysis project Ga0233437, IMG submission 182714) | Seawater microbial communities from Saanich Inlet, British Columbia, Canada - SI_122_August2016_200_MG | ecosystem: Environmental > Aquatic > Marine > Inlet | place: Canada: British... | reverse complement strand
GGCGGCTGATGGTTTCCTGGATTTCGTCATCATAGAGCTCGACACGTCCCAGGCTGGCGGCGAGATTGAGCCTGGCGAGTTCGTATGACCGATCGATTCGTAGTGCCATCCGATAGAGATGACCGGCCTGTTGGTAGTCGCCGGTTTTACGGGCGAGATTGCCGAGTTTGTTGGCCAGCCTGAAATCCTGTGTCTGCTTGGAAAGAATGGCCATGCCAATGGCTAACGCCGGATCAGAATCGTTGTCAGACTCGAATTCGCCGAATTTTGCTAACATTCTTTTCAAGGAGACGGCTTCGGAAAGGGAGATGGCCGTCCGAAACTCAAGCGTTGCCCGTGAATAGAGTTTTCCTTTCAGCAGCCGGAATCCCTCTTCCAGGCACTTCAGAGCCCGGCGCCGGTTGATGGTAATCTCAATCATCAATCCGGGAAAGGCGATCGCCTTTTTCAGCTGCTCAATCGCTTTTCTGAAGGACGTGTCCAGCACTGGGTGCAACTGCCGCCAGAAATACGAAAAAATCTGTAGATTTGCTTTCAACATCGGGCTTTCTCCAACCGACTCTGAAGTCGGGCAACTACCAAAAATGATATGACTATTAAATACTATCTTCAGCTCAAGAGAATTTTTCTGAAGATTTTGTCGACCTCCCATTCCTGGGTCAACGCCTTTGCAAATTGCTTGATTTCGTTGGGATTGAACGGTTTATACAAATAGTAGCTGTCCTCCCGCTGCGTGTGGTGGTTAATGTCGTCGGGGCTGAATTCGCTGAACGCAGTAACAAACACGATGCGGATGTCCGGGTCGATATCCCATATGCGGCGGGCGGTTTCGGCGCCGTTAATCCCGGGCATTTTCATGTCAATAAAAGCTGTGGCGATAGGCTGCTCGTTTTCGACAGAGACTCTTACAGCATCGACACCGTCTTCGCCGTTGGTTTTCATGATCAGTTTATAGCCGTTCTGACTGAAAACAGGATCATCTTCATCCATTTCATCTAAAACAAGCTCTTCTTCATCCATCTCCTGGAACAGAACCACACCCTGCTTTGAAAGGTCAATATTATCCTCCGGATCAAGAATGGCCTTATAGGAATCCAATATCTGCTGTTCGTCATCAATAATCAAAATTCTTGCTGGTTCATTCATTCGGGATCTCCCATCAGGTCTTTCAATTGCTGAGTGATTCTTCATACTGTTCAACAATATTAAGAATTTCGGTTCCTGAGCGCTCGATCGCGTCAAGCAACAGAATATCCTGCCGGCTCAGGGCAGAATTCATTTTCAGTATTTTGGGCGCGCTGATAATGTGACACAAGCTGTTCCGCATTCTCCGAATACGATCAACAGCACCTCCTGTCCCGCCGGGATCAGTTTGTTGAATCATTCGGACTTTTCTCGCTATTTCCACTTGGTTGCCTCGATTTTGGGTTGATTCGTTTTTGTCAGGCTGCCCCGCGTGACTGGCAGCTGATTTTTCACCGCATTTCAGAGTGCCGGATTGACAATATTGAATTTCAGGATTTTTTCAGACGAATTGCCGACATGGTCTCTGGCCCGGATACGGACTTCCTGTATCCCGGGTTTCTGGAAAACCAGAAGCTGCTGGTAAGGCGTCAGCGATGCACCGTTCAATGAATACTCAAGGCTTTGAAGTCCGGACGATTTATCATATGCAGCCAGAATCAGGGGTGTGTTTACCAAATATTTGGGAATGTCTTCACCCTTTTCTTCTTTTGCGATTTCGATCGGATCCAATCCGAAACCGATGATAATACCCGGTTCGTCCCGGTCCACAATCAGCAGCACAGACGTGCTTGCCTCCCGGTTGTTGACATTATCGATTCCCCAGTAACGCAATAAATATTTTCCTTCCTTTTCAAGCTGGATGGGAGCGGTGTAGGGCTGTGGTTTGTCACTGGCGATCTGATACATAATGTTCCGGACACCGGACGCGTTATCGGATGCCGACAGTGTAATGAGGGTTTGATTCGTGATCCAGACAGACGCGCCACCACCCTGACTATGAGCCGGTCCCGAAATGGTGTGACCGGTTTGCGGGGCTTTGCCATCCATGGTTACTGTGATTTCTTTCTGCGGGCTGAGATTGTCCAGTTCATCGAAGGCGGCATAACGGACCACAATCGGACCGGAATTCACCTGCGGATAAAATGCTGATTGATATTCTTTATTCGTCTCATTTCCCAGGCTGTAATGAATTCCTTTCACTTTAACCTTGCTGTCGGTTGCAGTCAGGATGATTTTTGTTCTTTTAGAAATATAACCCTGTTTTCCAGACTGGTGGTAATCTCCGTCAAATTTGCTGTCCAATGTCGGCGGGATTCGATCCAGGTAAAAGGGATATTTTTTTATCTTTTCCAGATTCTTGACATTATCCTCGCCAAAATACTCTAGCGTATGCTTGCCGTCTTTCAGATCTTCGATCCGTATCCCATAATTCCGGTACACTTTAAAATCACTGTCCTGACTGAGCCTGTAATAAAGCCGCTTAACGCCCGAAAGACTGTCTGCAGCGGCAAGGGTCAGGATCGTCTTTGATGAGAGCGTATCATTGACGAATTTGAACTGCTTCCTATGCAGGCTTTCGGGAGGTGTCTTATCCACAGTAAACATCACAGTCTTCGGAGAGCCTGCGTATCCAACCTGGTCCACGGCGTAGTAACGGACATGATAGTCTTTTTCAGATTCGAAGCTCATTACCTCTTCATACGGTTTGAACGCTTCACCGTTGATGGAAACATAAGACGCTCTGACTCCCGACAATGCATCCGACGCAACGATGCTGCCTTTCAGGCCGGATCCATAGTACTGTCTGGAAAGGGATGCGAACACAGGTGCTCCGGTCAGACGAATACTGCAGTTAGGCGGCTGACGGTCAGTATAAAAGCGATAGAGTGTTTCCTCTTTTGTCAAGTGGTTTACCCAGCGGACAAACTGACGGCCGGGAATCTCAAGGCGAATTCCGTCCTCCTGATTTTCCGCCGCCTTTTCATCAGGCTGGTCATGCGGGGTCTGTAGGAGAAAGCTGGACGCCTCCGTATCAGGTCCGGTTGCCAGCCGGATCCATACAGGTTGCTCCATCGGCCAGTAGATGGCTTTGTTTTCGTCTACATAGACTCGTTTTTTATGCTCCAGCGGCGGTGCCATAGTTATTTTTTGCAGAATAGGTTTGATTCCAACCGGCGGGTTTGAAACAGTTGCGTATTCGGTCGCTTCCATGACCTGGTTTTGGATTTTTTTACTGCCTGTATCGCATAATCCAACATGACTGGTTAAGACTGCTATTAGTATAATCGCTGTCGCCATTGCAGCAATTGAATGGCCTTTCCGTCCCATTGCTTTTCCTCCTGAATGAATTAGATTGCTAGATAAGTAGGGGAGTAATTAGATTCGGTTTGTTTTCAGCAATTAACATGCCATGTCCATCTGATCGGGAAGTATGGGTTTTTAGTCAAATTTTTCAAATATTTATGTAGTTAAGTGACCTATGGTGGAAAGATTCAGGCAGGAAACACGGATGGGAAAACGTTCTAAAATAGAACAATTAATGTTCAATATTGAACAAAAGGACCGTATTGGGGAGAGGTACTACGTGCTTGATGTACTTAACGCTTAAATGAAAACCCCTGTTTTCGTTCAGGGTCTGCTGAAATCGGGGTTCTTGCTGTGAGTCTCGGTGCGCCGGTCAAAACCGGTAAAGGATAGTGGATGTAAGTTCCATACATTAAAGGTTTAGCGAATCATAATGACCCCGAGTCATGCGCAAGTGGTCGTAAGGCTATTCGCGAAGCGTTGACAGGGGAAGATACAGGCCGGGTATTGAGCCGCGTAAGCGCTGTTAACCCGGAGCGCCGACGGTGTCGAGACAACCGGAAGGCAATAAAGAGCAGACCGCTATTGCGAGGGCTGTTTTGGCTCCGCGTGGTCGTAACCCCCGAGCATGTATCGAAGTCTTTTACACGGGAACCGGGAGATCCCACTTTTGACTCTAAGAAGATGGTAACAGAGTCCGTGCTGAAAATCCCAAGGGAGCACCACAGCAATGTACGAAAGTGGGAAGTCTGACAGACCCATATGTACCGGAGAAGCAACCGAGTAAAAGAAGGTGCGATTCCTTCCGGCGGAGGTTGTGGAGGGAAGGGGTCTGACCCAGAGCAATCTTTTCTAACAAAACAAGTTCCGGGCACAGAACCGGACAAAAGGATATTATGTTCCAATATCTTACTTGCCAAATGCGATAGAACGGATACGACAAGCAGCGATCAGGGATCGCAAGTGTCGGTTTACCACGCTCTGGCACCATGTTTATAATATCGATCACCCGAGACGGACTTATCTCTCCATGAAGAGAAAGGCTTCTCCGGGAGTTGATGGCCAAACATGGGCTCAGTATGGCGAAAAGCTTGAAGAGAATCTCGAAGAGCTGTCTGCCCGACTGAAACGCGGAGCGTACCGAGCAAAACCGGATCGCCGAATATTTATACCGAAAGCCGACGGCAGGCAACGTCCCCTGGGAGTAACCGCCCTGGAAGACAAGCTTGTTCAAAAAGCAACGGTTGATATACTCAATGCGATATATGAAACTGATTTTCTCGGTTTTTCCTATGGTTTTTGGCCGGGGCGTAGCCCCCACGATGCGCTTAGCGCACTGTATGCCGGTATCATGACGAAAAAGGTAGGCTGGGTGTTGGACGCAGACATTCGAGGATATTTCGATGCCATCGACCACGAATGGCTGGTAAAGTTCCCGAGCACAGCATCACTGATAAGCGTGTTTTGCGGCACATCAGAAAATGGCTTAACGCCGGGGTACTGGAAGACGGTGCCCTGATTCGTAGTGAAGAGGGGACGCCGCAAGGGAGCAGTATTAGTCCCTTGCTGGCTAATATCTACCTCCATTACGTATTTGATCTGTGGGTCAACCAGTGGAGAAGGAAATTTGCCAGAGGCGATGTCATCGTTGTTAGATTCTGTGATGATTTTGTTGTAGGCTTCCAGTACGAGAAGGAAGCTACCAAGTTCTTTGGAGACATCAAGGAGCGCTTTGGTAAATTCAACCTGGAGCTGAACGAGAACAAGACAAGACTGATTGAGTTCGGTCGTTTCGCAGACCAGAATCGGAAGCGCAAGGGTGAGGGTAAACCCGATACGTTTGACTTCCTGGGTTTCAAGCATGTATGCGGTAAAACCAAAAAGGGGAAATTCATCGTAAAGCGGCTGACCCGGCACAAGAAACTGAAAGCGAAACTTGCTGAACTCAAGGAAGAATTGCGTGTTCGACTTCATGCCTCAGTTCTCGAAGTTGGTGAATGGCTGCGAGTGGTACTGCTGGGTCACTATCGTTACTTTGGCCTGGCAGGTAACAGTCGCAGACTGAATGCGTTTAGGTATCATTTAAGCGTATTATGGTATCGCTCTTTAAAAAGGCGAAGCCAGCGAAACCGACTTACCTGGGAGCGCATGGACCGGTTGATAGCCAAATGGTTGCCGAAAGCACGTATTTATCATCGCTATCCTGATCTGAGTTTGTACGTCAGGACTCAAGGTAGGAGCCCAGTGCGGTAATTCCGCTCGCTGGGATCTGTGCGGGGGGTACCGAGTAATCGGTATTCCTACCGCGAACAATTCAGCTTAACGAGACCACGTCCCTCAATTTCCGCAGCGTTGGCTATATTCTTAATTCAGCGTAACTATTCAACATGTTTTTTGTCGGGTGCTTATAAGCTACATATTCGGCCAATGCACAGAAATTATGTCCTGTCTGTTATTGAGCGGGTTGGGAGCGGTAAAAGCTCCAGGAGGGAAGCTTTCGTGACCGCCCTCAGAAGATGGCCATCGAGAATGAGTTCAATGACAGATTGACCCTGACGGGTCCCTATGTAACTTGATGACTGTGGCGAGCCCTCTAGTTAAGCAGCTGAACAGATTCAATTCAGTTTTTTAACAGAGAATGTGGAAAAAGGGGGTTTTCGTTCAAGCAATACTTAGTCGCCGGTGTCCCTGTCGTTGTCATTACTGGTGTAAAATGACTTCAAGGCCCCTCGAACCCTGGCGGGGGAATAAGGTTCAGTCAAAAGGGTGATGAGAGCGCCGCTATTGGCCTCGTCCGGCGACATTGTCCGGTTGTCACGGCCGGTGACCAACATGATGAAATGGCTGTGGGACAACCGTTTCAGTTTCAACTGTTCATGAAACATATGCCAGTATGGATCAACGATGCTGACGTCATAAAAAACCAGATCGAAGGGTTCGTTCCGCATCAGGGACATGGCTGCCGCTCCTGTTTTTGCAACCTGAATTTTTTTAACGCCCTCCTCGGTCATGATTTTCCTTAAACGTTTGACCACCTGGATATCCTTGTTGACGATCAGGATATGATAGCCGGACATGTCGGGGATATCGCTCCCGTCGCCGGAAGCAGATCGTTTGGCAACGGCCTCCGAGATTTTCCTGAGGAAGTCTTTCATTAAAAACGGCATCACCAGATATTCATCGACGCCGCTATCAAGGATTTTTTCCAGTTCGTTTAACTTGTCGGAATACACCATTACAAGAAATATCGGCCTGCGGGTCAGCGCTGGCAGGGTTCTGATGGCCTTCAGCAGTTGCTCTCCCTTGAGGGTTTCAGAAGACCATTCAGACAGGACGATATCAGCGGGTCCGATGCCGCTGAAGTGAGCTGCGGCGGTTTCCGGGTTGCTGTATAAACGGCATTCACTGATACCGGCTTTTTGCACGGTTGAGGCCAGCAGTTGTCCAGTCTCCCTGTCGGAGCTCATGATAATGGCCGATATGCCGGCAACTCCTTCAGGCAACATCGGGCTGTCGGTTGCGCTCAGGTAGCGCGTCAGCTCTAGCTGTGTCTGTGCCCTCTGGAGCTCCTCCTGCAGGTGCCTGCTCTGCTTCGCCTTCTGCTTGATGGATTTTCGTTGCAGGTCGTCAACGAGTTGCTTCAGGCGGTAGTATCGAAACGATTCCAGGGCCTTGTGGATTTGTTTCAATAGGTCCTGGTTGTCCCAGGGTTTATTGATAAACAGGTGAATGGTCTTTTTATTAAAGGCCTTGATGGCTTCTGCTGCCTCCGTCTGACCAGTCAGCAGGATCCGGCTGGTATGTGCCGACATCGATTTAACGCTGGCCAGTAATTCGATTCCGGTCATCTGGGGCATCATATTGTCGGAAATCACCAGGGCATAGCTGTGTTGCTTTAGGTTTTTGAGGGCTTCCAGCGGGTTAGTGCAGTAGTCCACCGGGAAACCTTCATCCATTAGTATCCGTTTCAAGGAAGCGATCACATTGGCTTCGTCGTCCACGACCAGGAGGCGGATTTCAGTTTCTATCTGTTTTCTGAGCTTCTGAATAATGTCCATAAATCACCGGTTGTTAGAGTGTATTGTTATTTCTGCTTGTGTCTTCCACTGACATCAGTCACTTCGAGTCTCCTCTGAAGGTTGCGAATCCGGAGTCTGGTCCAGAATTCCGTATGCTTTGACTTTACGGTAGAGGGTTCCGCGGGCCATCTTCAGTTTTTCGGCCGCTTTGCTGATATTGCCACCGGTCAGTCTCATCGCATCTGTAATCACAGATTGTTCAACTTCGGAAAAGGGCCGGATGCCCTCTGCAAAAATCTGTTCGATGGAATGTGTGCTTCCCGGAAGGAAATGCAAATCGCCTGCGGAAAGGCAGCTTTTTTCCGGGTTGTGCAGAAGTGTCCGGTAAAGACAGTTTTCCAGTTCCCGAACATGCCCCGACCAGCATCTTGTAGTCAGAGACTTTTCTGCTGAATCAGTCAGAACGGCTACTGGCCTCTCCTCAAACTCGGAATACTTCTGCAGAAAATGTTTTGCAAGAAGCAGGATATCTTCACCTCTCTCGTTCAGCCCCGGCAGATCAATCAGGAACAGGGCTATACGATAGTATAGATCCTCGCGAAACATGCCCTGTTTCATTCGTTCGCGGAGACGAACATTGGTGGCCGCAATTATCCGCAGGTGCAGTTTGATCAGTTCATTACCACCGATGCGGACAACTTCCTTCTCCTGAATAATCCTGAGTAGTTTGACCTGTGCCTCAAACGGCAGTTCGGATATCTCGTCCAGAAAAATGGTCCCGTATTGTGCCTGCTCAAATTTTCCCTTCGTCAGCTGCAGCGCGTTCGTAAAGGCCCCTTTTTCGTAGCCGAACAGCTCCGCCTCAATCAGCGTGCTGGGAATTGCGCCGCAGTTGACAACAACAAAGGGGCCACGTGAGAAATGTGAATTCAAGTGAATGGCTTTTGCCACGATTTCCTTGCCGGTGCCGCTTTCGCCAGTTATCAGTACGTTCGCCCGGCTCTCTGCGGCCAGTCGTATCAAGCGTTTGACCTCTTTCATGCACATGGACTGGCCAATCAGTTCGGAAATCCCGACCGGCTGCCAGATGGTGTTTCGAAGCCGGGCGTTTTCTTTCCTCAGTTCGGCGGTTTCCAGAGAGTTGTGGACAATCTGCAGCAACTGGTCAATGTTGAAGGGTTTGCATATGAAATCAAATGCACCGGACTTGATCGCTTCAACACCTAATTTAACAGAGGCATGACCGGTTATGATAATGACCTGGCATGCGGCATATTCCCGCCTTATCGCCTTCAAGACCTGCATGCCGTCGATGCCGGGAAGCATCATGTCAAGCAGAACAAGATCATAATTAAAATCGTGGTCCAGACGCTCTATGACTTCCTCTCCGGTTTCAAGCACATCAACGGCATATCCTTTATTTTCAATATGAAACGACATGAGGGCCCGGATTGCCGGGTCATCATCGACTACCAGTATGGTTGCGTATTGAGTCAAAACGTGTCCTCAGTCAAGCGCGTAGGTCTACAAGCGTTTTTTGATTTGGTTTCAGACAGATTATTTGATTTTCAGCTTTGTGTCGACACGGTTTTCTGTCCCGATAAGGAAATAACAAGAAAAAATCCGGGAATATCGATTTCTTTACGCGGTGAAATGATTCAGTCAAAATCAGAAGTGATCATAGCTGACAAACTTTCCGCCTTGAAGGTTGGATACATGTAAGAGCATCCTTTGACCATTGGTAGTGACACAAAATATCCCGATTTCACGGTTGAGGCGGAATGTGTCAATGGATTTGAGACGCGAATTTGAAAAAATTAAACTCTAACTGGTTAACTTATCCAGGTTGATACTGCCCTTCAATATGCCGCTGCGTTGGAACAGGCAAATGGCATAAACCAATAAATTGATACTCTGGGCAAAGGTCAAAGAACTGCGGAATTGACTCAACTGACAGTGACTGATCATCTGCTTTTTATGAAGCGGCAGCCCGATGAATTCGCGATTTTCTTTACGGTCGAGCCCCAGATACTCTTTTGTGCAATATTTCCGGTAGGCAATCTCCGGATACTTGATCGCCTTGAGAAGTTCGGCCCTCAGGTAGTCGCAGGGCAGATACGTCCTCATCGATGGCGTATACCCTTTGTAGCTCAACAGACGGTTGATGATAGCGTTGTCCAGTATGCTGTCGATGAACTTCAACCGGCTGTCTTTTAAATTGGTTCAAAGCCTTTTGATTTTCTGTACGTCGATCATTGAGTTCTTGTGAAAATCATCGATCAATACATCCAGCTCGGACAGTGGGATAATGTCGTCGTTGGGCATCTGGCTTTCAATACCGGTCAATTCTTCCAAAGGCGCATCTATTTCCTGCTTGAAATCGTACTGGTCGATAACCGCTTTGACTATTTGCTGTGAGACTTCACGTTTCTCTTTTTTACTCAAGAGTTTCCAGTCCGGATGCTCTTTTTTGATTTGTTTTTGTACAAGCCGCTTGATATTTCTTATGATGCATTGGGAACCTCTTTTTTGGGATAACAGTATGAATTTTAACGGGATCATACTCTCATTATAGAGGTTCTTCCTTTTTATGCAAGGAATAACGGGCGATTGCGCGGATTATTTAAACACCTTTTATAAACAATTTCTCTTCAACTTACCTATCTGTAGAATAAAAGAAAAAATCATTTACTTTCATATCTGGCAGTCAGGCGATTTAATCTCTGAGCCTGACTGCTATTCTTCAAACTCCTCCCACAGCTCGGATAAGGATCGACGGCAGGCTGATGCCTTACGATCCCTGACCCATCCAGCACGGGTTTCCTCAAAATCCGTTCCAAATCCGTACCTGATTTGTCGGCCTTATCAGGCCTAACGGTTTTGAAGAACCCGCTTACCCTGGCTGTCTCAGCTGGCGGTGTAAACGGTTTAATGGACATTTTTTTCAGTGAGACCCTGAAATGTGATGAAGGGTCTCAGCAGAAAAAAATTGCCGGCAGGCAGGTTTCATCGTTTCGTTCAGGGTTCAGCTTTACGTTGTTTTTCCTGGATCAGCTATTCATCCTTATTCGAGAGGGGGTTTCCATGCTTTATAATCCAGACTTTTCTAAAATGGATGTTCGCCAGATTCTGACCTACTGCTTTCACGTTCCTGCAGAAGATATGAAAGGTGATTCCATCGGTGATGTGTTTTCAAGCTTGAGGGAAAACGGATCCAAACATGTTGTTGATGGGCTGTTGACCATTTTTGACCGGTACGCTGAAGAACAGGCCAGTTGCATGAAAGGCGAAGTATTCAACAGTTCTCAAAAAATATTCGATGCATTGCGGTTGATGTTTGTCGGAAAAAAACAGGAGGAGTTTTTTGTGGTGTTGCTGGATAACCGGTTCCGGGCGATTGATGAGCCGATCCTGATTACAAAGGGAACACTCAACCGCTCACTCGTTCATCCCCGGGAAGTATTCGCGCCCGCAGTCGAAGCCAGAGCCGCCGCCTGTTTTCTGATCCACTGCCATCCGGAGAGGTTACACTGTCAACACAGGACATAGAGATAACAAAAAGGCTCAGAGAAGCGGGAGACATTATCGGAATCAATGTGATCGATCATATTATCTTCGGTGCCAATCAATACTATTCATTTGTCGATGAAGACCTGATGTAATCGAACAGCCGCCACAGGGCGGCTTTTAAAAACTCTACCTGACGGCCTGGCCTTTCCCGGTTTTTTAAGATCGCTTTGCCAACCTGGCGACTACTGTCGACACCCAAAATCAAATTTCCCTTTCCCAATGACCCGGGGATCCAAAGGGCCGGGTTTCTCTCGTCCACATCCAAAATCCATATTTCCACACCTGATACTCAGGTTTCCACAACATCAAAAACCATTTCCACACCCCAGAAACAGGTTTCCACAAAATCAACAATTGACAGACCTTGAAATTGTCTGCGAATTTACTTAATAAGTGCTTAGCAGGAAACGCATTATTCCATACAGAATAATGTTTCTTACTGGGTCGCTTCGCTTATGCCGATTGATATCGTGTTTCTAAAAATCGTGATGTTATTGAAATAGAAAAATTATTAGCAGTTCTATCGGAAATGGCTCAAAAGAGCTGATGGGCATTTGGATGAATTTCATCTTGATGATGGATTCATAGACAATATTTTCTTCTATCGATTTCTTTTCAAGGCAACTGTGGGCTGATTTACAGTAACGACTGATTTTCTGTTGGTTATCGTGAAATTTAATTTTTACTCCCTGATCCTACTGTCATTATTGAATAATTCTTATTGATTCGGCCTTTTTTCCAGTTTTGATGTCACATCTCCACTTTCTCGGGTCATCATTTAAGTCTGACTCCGTTCATCATCCCCTGCCTGTAGATAACGTTTATATATCTGCATATTTTTCAATTTCTTATAAATAAAATTTTCTCCGTTGATCATTTCTGTTCTTCTCGGTTCGTAACTTTCCTATTGATTATCGTCTTATTTATTTCAGAATAAGATCAACATCTGATTTTTTCTGATAACTCAAAAACTGATCAACAGGAAAATGGAACAGAAAGATGAATCGCCGTGGCTGACTCCGGAAGAGGCCGCTACCTATCTCCGCCTGTTTGATAAGGACGGGAATCCTAATGTTTCGTATCTGTACAAGCAGGCATGTGGCAGCTTGCTCAAACCGTATAAACTTGGTAAATTTAACCGGTATCGTCGGGAAGACCTGGATGCTCTTTTAACCAAAGGAGCATGATGATAAAAAAAACAGGCGGTACCTATACTGTTACTTATGCCACCAGGGATAAGTTCGGTAGGAAGATCAAGCGGTCACGGTCCAAGATAACAAGTTTTGCTGGTGCAAAAAAGGCCGAGGCTGATTTGATTATTAAGCTACACGAAATAAAAAATGGATTCGACTACGCCGGGTTAACATTTATGGAGTTTGTCGAAGACCATTACTGGCCGTACTGTGAGGTAAGTCAATTTTCAGACGCTGATAATTACATCAGGACCATCCGGAAGTGGGGAAAACCCATTTCCACGGTTAAGATTGATGCAGTAACGCCAAATGATATCTCAAAGATATTGGATTCAGCCAAGGAGGAGATCGTTTATTCGACCCTCACCAAGCTGAAATCCTTTCTAAATAGAACCTTTGAACATGCGTGTAAAGGAGGACTCAGTAAGAATCCATGTGATGGAGTCAGGGTTCCGAAATCGAAGGTTGAGTCTGAATGCAAGGTGCTCACCCGGAATGAGGCGAACTACCTGCTGAAAAGGAGTAAGGAATTACAGCCTGTATGGCACAAAATATGGGCTTTTCACCTCCTGACAGGGGTACGCTCCGGTGAAGGGTATGCACTGAACAAGACAGATGTCGACCTGGAACAAGGCAACATCATGATCGACAAAGCATGGACAATCAAAACCGGGATCAAATCAACTAAAACAGGTCAGTGGCGGATTGTGCCGATATCCAAGGCATTAATGCCATTGATTATTGAGTTGATGACAGATGATTCCACCGGTAGCCAGCTTCTACCGCATCCGAGCCAGTGGACCAAAGGGGAACAGGCACGGGTTATCCGGGGGTTTTGCTCAGGCATCGGTATCACACCGATCAGGTTCCATGATTTGCGGGCAACCTTTATTACGCAATTATTTAAAGACGGTGCCTCAATAGCCGAAGTCCAGGCTGTTGTCGGGCATACGGATCTAAAAACAACCCAGAGGTATCTGCGGTTGGCCGGAGTGGATGTCGAAGGCGTCACTGACAAGCTGAACATATCCATGCCGACTGATGTTGATAATGTGATCACCCTTCGAGAGAGGATGGAGGCGTTCGGGACCTAACCACGGACGCGGGTTTGATTCCCGGCTAAGCGGAACCATTTGGAACAAAATCAGGCTGTAGCCTTTTATTTCCAATATATTCCACCACCTCCACCATTCAACACCCATATTCAGGCATATCAGCCGCTCCATTTGCAATTTTACCCTGTAAATTCAAGTATTTCAAAATCCTCCCTGAGATTTGCTGCACTTATTCCA
>Ga0233437_1005634_pt1 | contig 13405 bp, 11 predicted proteins | sample SI_122_August201_FD_182714 | JGI IMG/M metagenome (GOLD analysis project Ga0233437, IMG submission 182714) | Seawater microbial communities from Saanich Inlet, British Columbia, Canada - SI_122_August2016_200_MG | ecosystem: Environmental > Aquatic > Marine > Inlet | place: Canada: British... | reverse complement strand
GCCATGTTTAACATTCCCAAAGCTCTTGAATTGACGATCAATAATGGAAAGTGTCTTTTAAGCGGAAAACAGCTTGGGCTTCAAACGGGTTACTTAACTGATTACTCAAATTATGAAGCCTTTGAAAACGCCTTCGAAAAACAGATCCATTATTTTATTAAAAAAATGATTGATCTTTGTGATATCGTTGATCGCTTTCATGCCCGGATTCTGCCGTCACCCTTTTTATCTACTGTGGTTGATGGATGTCTGGAAAATGGAATTGATGTTACCGCAGGTGGTGCCTTATATAATCTGAGTGGCATTCAAATGATTCAAGTAGCAAATATTGCAGATAGTCTGGCAGTGATTAAGAAGTTGGTTTATGATGATCAAACCATATCGAAAGCTATGATGTTGGATATGTTGAATCAGAATTATCAGGGTTATGAAGAATATAGACAAAAGATCATCAATCATGTTCCCAAATATGGTAATGATATTCAGTGGGTAGATCAGCTAGGGTTAAAATGGACACAGTTTTTTGTCGACCAGTTAAAGGGGTACACCAATGCCAGAGGTGGTGTTTACCATGTTGGTCTTTATACGGTGTCTGCCCATGTGCCGATGGGAAAAAATGTTGGTGCAAGCCCGGATGGAAGATTGGCGGAAACACCTTTAGCAGATGGTGGCGTATCTCCTTCCTATGGCAGAGATCAAAAGGGTCCAACCGCTGTTTTAAAATCTGTTTCAAAAATTGACTCGAAATTGGGTAGTAACGGAACCTTGTTGAATCTGAAATTTCTACCTGATTTTTTTAAACGCCCAACTGATTTAAAAAAATTCTCATCTTTGTTAAAAGCCTTTGTGATGCTTAAAATTAATCACGTTCAATTTAATGTGGTCAAAGCAGAAGATTTGAAAAATGCTCAGGAAAATCCAGAAGCTTATCGCGGACTTACCATTCGGGTAGCGGGATATACGGCTTTTTTCACTGAACTGGCCAGGGACCTCCAGGATGAGATTATTTTGCGAACATGTCATGGAGAAGAGCGTTGAAAGGCGTAGTTTTTGATATTAAAAGATTTGCAGTTCATGATGGCCCCGGTATTCGAAGTTCTGTCTTTACCAAGGGTTGTGCGCTCCGTTGTGAATGGTGCCAGAATCCGGAAGGTTTGGAAAACAAAATCAATTTATGGTATTTTGAAAGCAGATGTATTCAATGTCATAAATGCATTGATGTTTGCCCTGAAAAGGCGCTTTCCTTTGGGAAATCAGGGGAACCGCATATTCTGATCGACAAGAACAAATGTAATAATTGCGGAGATTGCACCCAACATTGCCCTACCAGGGCTCTGGCATTTGATAGTCGCCTGATGTCGGTGGATGAAGTGATGAATGAACTTATAGAGGACAGAGCTTTTTATGAATCCTCAGGGGGTGGTATTACCTTAACTGGTGGAGATCCAATGTTTCAACATCAGTTTAATTTAGAAATCCTCAAGCAGTGTCGTAAAGAAAAATTACATACTGCCATAGAAACCAGCATGTTTGTCGGTAACGAAATTTTTAAAAAATTTATTAATCTGGTAGATCTCTTTATTGTCGATATTAAAACTTTTGATTCACAACTTCACCAGAACTTTACCGGTTTTAAAAATTCACTGATTAAAACCAATTTTGAAATGATTGCGGCAGAGAATGTGGATATTCTGGTTAGAATCCCGATGATCCCGGGTTTCACCGATACGGAGAAAAATATTAAAGATATTGCCGCATATGTACACAGCCTTAAAAGTGATATCAGGATTGAATTGTTAAATTTTAACCCCTTAGCCAGAGATAAATATCATTTGATGAATCAGGACTACAAAATGGAAAACGACCATAGGGTTTTTTCAGAAGCTGCCATGAATCGATTTAACTCAATCATCACTTCTGTAAGTAAGTAAGATATATTCTTATCCCGTCAATCCTAGATTTATGTAGGTAAACTGGATACATTTGGATGTTTTGATTGGAGGGCGGTTGATGTGCAGGGGTGAGATTGTTGTTGTAAACGAACGTTACGGTATTAGAATTAGTGAAGTCGTTCGGGCCGAAGAAAATAAAGAAAAGATTACTTAAACCATTGCATTAAAAAAAGTAATGGATTTTTTTTATTAATCACATCCAATTGCTAAATCTATACATTGCCATTCCCTGAGAGATGACTGTTGGTATAGTAAAAACAAAATAAAAAGGAGTGAAAACGGATGGATAGTAGCATGAGTGCTGAAGATAATGAAAAGTTAGATAAATGGATTGGTTTAGAAGAACCAATCGATCGAGGTAACGCAACCAAGGCTCTAAAAGAGGTCAAACATATTTTGGATGGGTTCGGAGTGAAAATCTTCCTTCGACAGGGAACCTGCCTTGGAGCGATTAGAAATAATGATTTTTTGCCATGGGATGACGATGTTGATATAGGTTCGGTAATCGGATTTCACGGTGTCACCGAAAAGTCACTTGATCAGATTGTTAACACATTCAGGAACAACGGTTTTTTGGCCAGAATAGATAGTATGGGAGTCAGTCCATATATTCCACTGGTCAAGTACTCAACAAGAATTGATTGGCAATGCTATAAAGCCGTTGATGATTACATAGTTCATTTCCCTTTCTTAAAAATCCCACTAGATCTGTTAAAGTCATTAAAAGAAATATCCTTTCTTGGAGAGACTTTCCTTGTACCGAATCCACCCGAGAAATATTTACGTCTAAAATATGGGGAAGATTGGAAGACTCCAAAAAAACCAGGTAATTATGAAGAGGATGTATTGAAACAAGTTGCTGAAATGCCGGCACCTAATAATGTGGGAAAATTTAGGCAGTGGATTGCCAAATACTTTCCATCGCGGCGTCTAAGCATGATTAAAGCCCTGGACCAGCGGGGAAATCCGATTTGTGGTTGTGAAGTCGATCTTGTGGGATTAGGTTGTTTTAAAACTAGCAAACAAGGATACGTGCGTTTCTATGTTCCTCGGGTAGATTACCATCCACTCACAATCAGGTATGAAGACAATAAGGAGACCAACTACGTGCAAAAGATTAAACCCGCCACAACATATATTTTTCAACCGAAAAAAGCACGACTCACGGCAGGTAACCCAGTGCAAGATAGTGGCAACATTTTGGTCGAGCAGTCCCGTATCTAAAACCATTCTTTCATTTCTTAAAATATATTTTCCTAAATGAGCTAACCACCGCCGTGTGGTCTAAAAATTAATATCGAATTAAATTCTATTTCATAAAGGTTTCAGCGAGAAAACAAATGATGTTGTCATCCGTCTTTTTCCTTTTACTACCATCATCCCCGCAAATCATTATAAACAGGGAATTGGAACCACCAAAATCCCCTTTCCACATCCCATATCATCTGCAGCACTTGTACTATCTCTTTCAAATCATAGCTAATTTGTTGTTTTGTAAGAATTTGGATGGAACTTTCCAATATCACGAATTTCCTTTGGAATACTTAGTAAATGGGCTAAATCGGTCTTTGCTAACGGTCTGGAATTTTCCGAATTAAGCAATCGATAAAACCGATATTGCTGAACGGTTCCTAATAGGGCTGGGATTCGGGCTGATTGCTTTATAAAAATCTACTTTTAAAATTTCCAGCATATGAATGCAAACCTGAAAATCGAAACGGAAAAATTAAATGTCGGTCACATCTGGAAAGAAAGCTGAAATATTATCATAGAGAAGCTGCTTGATAATAACGGATGGAAAATTGCTGAGAAATCGAATGTAAGCATGCTATAATAAAGGATTTGAACCGAATTTAGTATTTAGACCCGACGGGAATGTATCAAGATTACGTAAAGTTTAATTTAGGATTTACTTTTTCATTGAGTACTTAATAACCAAATTTAGACTTATAATAAACAAGGCAATAAGAATCCAGGCGAACCAAATAGAGAGTTCAATTCGAAAATACCGGATTAAACGAAACAAAGCGACTCCGGACAGGACCGCTAATGAAAGTTTCATTATGTGCCTTTTAATCAAATAGTCTTTACGGATTACTTCTCCTAACTGTAATCTAGAGTGAAATCTTTCTAAATCCCAGGCGACCAAAATACCAATTATTGAAAGGCTAAACATCTCACTTTGTTCAGTTTTTATAATTCCATATAATGATAAAACGATTATGTTTAAATAGAAAATATTTTTAAGAAAAGTAACTTTTTTGATATACCCATACAGCCAAAGCCCAGTGATAATAGCTATCCAGCCAAAACCCTTGAGGGAATAAATTTCAACGGACCCAATCATAAAACAAGAGACTAGGAGAAAAACAGTTAAGGTTACATAATTATAATAAGAATTGTTCATGATCGACTTCTATTCCAAATTTTAACTTTGTATATATTTCGATTTATCACCTGGCTAAAGGTTTGGTTGTGATCCCATTTTATTACAAAAATTCCTTTATTCTCCAATTCCTGAGAAATACTTTGTCTTTCGAGTTTTGATAACCTTTTTATTAAATCAAACCCCGGATGATTTTTATATTTAACGATTTCGGGAGAAATCACATCCGGGACAATTAGCAATAATTCGTATCCTTTAGCCCTTAAACGCACAATAGAGTCGATATCTTTTTTTTGTAAGGGAGTTATCATGATCACTTGTGAACGAGAAGGAAAAATACGGACCGGAATTTCATCCATTTTTTTGAATAACTCATGTTTGCCTAACCTCGCTTTAGAAAGCGATTGTAATATTCTTTCTTTTTGAAATTTTCCAAAACCCGGACTGGTCCAATTAAAAGTATCTCCGTATATCAAAAGCCCCACTTTATTTCCATACGACAGGTAGATGTCGGAGAGGTAAGCCACTGCCTCTACACATTTTTCAAAACAATCTATACCGAATTCCGAATTATAACATTTAACACGCGCATCTAAAAATAAAGCTATTTCTGCAACTCTTTCCTGTTCAAAAATATTTGTAAAATAACTCTCTGGCCTCCTGGCTAAAATTTTCCAATTCAAATGTCTTAAAGAATCTCCGGTTTGATACTCACGGGTATCAAAAAACTGGGTACCGGTCCCACCAATACGGGCCAAATTTAAACCAGGCATGACTAAGGCTTTCTTTAATTGAACCGGTATATTTCTGATTTTTTTTATATTGGGTAAAACCAACAGGTTATTCTTACAAATTATGTGATCCGATTCAATGCCAATATCAAAGTTTTCATTCACCTTACATCTAACTTTTTCAAAATTATGGAATCCTCTAGTGGGGCGTATTTTGTATATAAAAATGACTTCAGCTTGGGGAGCCAGGGTCGTAAAAATATTTGGTTGACCATCTGTTATATCAAAATCACCCGGTAAAATATCTTTAACAAAAACTTCTTCAATTAAATTTTCAGAATTGTTTTTGACACTAATTGTGACATTAATTTCATCACCAACTGTGATTCTCTCTTGGCTAAGTTGCCTTGAAATACTGATATCACCAATCTTGGGTTTCTTCATAAAACCCCAAAGTAAGTAAATTACAAAAGGAAAGGAGAGACTTAAAATTGTAGTATTTCTAAAAAGTAAGCCGGATAATACTTGTATCATTATTATGAGGCCTAAAAAGTTGGCGTTTACCATTTTTTAATCATTAAATACAGGTACGGAAATCTTCATAAGGGCTTCTTCCACAACTGAAACAGCAGCAGATTTACTCATCCATAAGTCAGGCACCAAAAGCAGTCTGTGGGTCAGAGCTGAAATGGTAAATTTTTTAATATCGTCCGGCAGTACATAATTTCTTTTCTGGATAGCAGCCCAGGCTCTGGCAAGTTTAAGAACAGCCAAAGAACCACGAGGGCTGGCTCCGATGGTCACTCGGGTATCAGCCCTGGTTTGATGGATGATTTGAACAATGTATTTTTCCAAATCAGCCTCTACGTGAACATTCTCGATTTTCTGTTTCGCATTTAAAATACTTTCCAAATTTGTAACCTGGTTAATATCAAATTCCTCTTTTTTCCTGTTTCGTCGGTTACTCAAGATTTTTTGTTCATCTTCCAGACTGGGGTAACCCACGGATAATTTCATAATGAACCTGTCTAACTGTGCTTCAGGTAAAGGAAATGTACCTTCCGCTTCGATAGGGTTTTGAGTGGCGAAAACAACGAAAGGCTCGGGAAGAGACATCTTTTGACCTTCAATGGTTATTTGTTGTTCTTCCATAGCCTCCAGAAGAGCTGACTGTGTTTTTGGCGATGCTCTATTGATTTCATCAGCCAAAATGATATTCGCAAAAACAGGTCCTTTTTGTAATTGAAATTCACCTTTCTCTTTGTTGAAAATATAACCACCTACTATGTCACTGGGTAGTAGATCCGGTGTAAATTGTATTCTTTTGAATTCCAAACCTAATGCTTTGGCAAGGCACTTTACCAAAGCAGTTTTACCCAAACCCGGATTATCCTCAAAAAGAACATGCCCATTAACAAAAACAGCCGTTATCACTTTTTCCAGCAGATCACGCTTGCCAATGATGGCTTTTTCCACTTCATGAACGATTTTATCTTTTAATTCAGCGACATCCATTTTAATCCTTGTTATTTTCAATTAAGAAGTGTTGTTCTAAAAATCCAATTGTAGTTATAAATTTTTCCTTTGAAGGGAAATGGGGTCTCTTTCGGGTGAAAAATTTAAAAAATTTATGCGTTTCTAATTTTAAGGAATCTATTTCTAAACCAAATTCAAAAATAGTTTTCACATCATTTGGGAATTCACTTTTTTGTTGGTAATAAATATCCCTTATATCCAGACTATTTTCATAGTTACTCATCATTTTCTTAAAATATAAGTCGACCAGATACCTGGATAATTGTGATGCATTGTAATAGCTCATTTCATTGAAACTCACCATGTTTGCAAAACTTTCAAGTGGGGAAGTGGATTTGAAAATGACGGATTTTTTATCTCTCTTCGGAGTCATTAAATAATTCTCATGTGAATATCTAGACGTAAAAAATAGAGCTATAAATATCGAAATATACCAGAAAGTAAGTTGAGAAAAAGCCTGAAAAAAGTGAGAGAAAACTGTTACTAAATAAAAAAAGGGAACGAGAAGAATACTTCTCAAAATATCATGAACCAGGAATGTGATTACGAGACATAATACTGAAAGTTTTAGAAACAAAAAGTAATTTTTCTTTTTAAGTTTTTCTGGGATTTTTTTCATTTTACTTCAACTCTTTCACAATTACATCCAGGTAATGTATCGATTGTTTTTTAATGATATCATCTACTTCGGCTGCGCTATATCGGATTTTTTCAAAAATTCTGATGAGTTCAGTAATTGATTCGATAGGTAAATCATCACCTGTCCCGTCGAGTTTTTGAAGTCGAATTTCAAACTCTCGGGGAGTCATAAAATCGCTACGTTCAATTTCTCTTTTTAGATAAAGATATTCCTCCATTTTATAATAACATTCAATAATTGCGTTTTTGAAATCACCGCCTTTCCTTATTTTATCCAGAGTATATCGTGCAGTTGTTTTGAGATCATCAAACGAATTCTTAGCTAATAGATTTCTTTTCTTCCAAACCAGGTAAACAATCCAAATTATCAAAGCCACTATAGTCAAACTGATCGTAAATGTTACCATGCTTAAAGGAGGCTGAATTTCTTTAGCTAACAAAGTATTACCGCTTTGTTCGAAACCTGAATTAAAAAGTCTAATGAAACTATTCACTTTGAATCCATTGAGAAGAGCATGTTGTCTAAATCTTAGAATATAAAGGAATATCAAAATTGTGATGAATGTTCGAAAGAACATTGATCTGGTTGAAGGGAAAAAAATGAAAACCAGAATGAGAATTATTATTATAACCGGGATTATTATTTTTAAAGGATATAAGTCGGCCTGACTTAAAGTATCTCGGTCATTATAAACGAAAATCTTGGAGAACACTATTTTTATATTAAAAGGCTCACCTTCTATAAATTGAATATTCTCAATTCCCGCAGTAAGAATAAAAATCGCCACAAAGGAAACGATGGCTAAAATAATAATTTTGTTTTTCTTGATATTATCAATCATTAGAAAGGTATAAAGTGTAAATATTTTTTTGATGTTATCAATGTCCCTGTTATGAGACAATGAGACCATACAATAATCTGATAATACACTATTATTAAATTATCAATCCATTTGCGTACTAGGACGAGTCTATGCTATTCGTCGGTAATTTTAAAGCCAAATTTACAAGTAAACGATTCAAAAATGACCACGAAAAAAGAAATCATCACCTACGCTGTTTCCAAGATTTTAAAAGCGGCTTTATTAGCTGCCGCCAGAGGCTATATTTGTATCAATCAGCGAATTTCCTAGAATAATCGTTCTTTGTATTCATTCCTTTAATTATTTTACTCTTAAAAGTTACATCAAAACATAAAGGGGTTTATGGCAAACATAACAGCAAATGGTATTCAGATCGAATATGAAAATTTTGGGAATAGGAGCAATTCTGCACTGATCTTGATTAACGGTCTAGGTTCTCAAATGATTTCTTGGGATATCCCTCTTTGCGAAAAACTAGCAAATGCAGGTCACTACATCATTAAGTTCGATAATCGAGATGTTGGTCTATCAACAAAAACTGAAGAAGCAGGTGTCCCTGATATCATGGAAGCATTAGGTAAATTAATGGAGGGTAAATCCATTGATACGCCTTATACATTGGATGATATGGCAGATGATACTGTTGGGTTGATGGATGCACTGAATATTGAAAAAGCACACATTTGCGGTACGTCAATGGGAGCAGCAATTTGTCAAACCGTAGGAATCAAACATCCAAGCCGTGTGCTTAGTTTGACAACTATATTCGGAACAACGGGAAATCCAGAATTACCGCAAGCGAAACCTGAAGTACTGCAAGCAATCATGACGCCTCCCGTGGAAGGGCGCGACGCATTCGTTGAACAGAAAGTTAATGGTTTAAAAATCATTAAAGGAAGCAAATTCCCCTTTGATGAAGAATGGCATCAAAATCTTGCAATGAGTGAATATGATCGGTGTTTTTATCCAGAAGGAGGGGCACAACAATTTCTTGGTATGTTGGCACATGGAAACAGAAAACCGGCGCTCACCAAAGTGACAGCACCAACACTTGTTATTCATGGAAAAGAAGACCCATTAATACCGGTTGAAGGGGGTATAGATATTGCGGATGCTATTCCTAATGCTGAGTTGATGTTGATTGACGGATTTGGGCATGAATTACCAAGACTTGGCGGTGCATGGGAGCAGATTACTGATAAGATTATCGAATTCACGGCAAATGTGGATTCCCAATAAGTTACATCACTTCTCCAAGAAAAAGTAGCGGATATTACTCCGCCATTAAATTACTTCTTCTTAGCTTTTGACTTTTCTTCAACAGCTTTTCCTTTCACTGGAATTTTAATTCCGTTTGGGTTGGAAATTTTTTCTTATATTTGCAATTGATACCAATCCACATTTTCTAAATTCCCTAGCCTAACTGACAACTAAAAAAACCACTTTTGTGATCATTTTTTGAATGCTATTCTTTGGAATTGGCTTCAAAAAGACTGGTGAATAGCATATATTAGCTCCAGTATGCAAATGAATTGATGATTTAAAAATATCGTATTATCAGGTTATTGGGTGGTCTTATAATCGCTTAACAATTTGTGCTGAGTTCCTTCTAATTTATTAACATATTCCCTTGGTTAATAGTAATTTTTAATGTAGATTGCATACAACTAGATATATTTAAATGAACGAATTGTTCAGATTTAGATAATTTTCAAGTAATAGACTTTAAGGTAGTGTTTAAAATAAATAGGAGATTATGTTTATCGGTTTAATAATACAAGATCAGCGGAAGAATTTTAAAACTATAATTATAATTGCATTCATTTCTCTTCTTACCTTTTTTTCTCCCGCTATATCTTCGGCACAGGATTTCGATACTCCTCAAAAAGTGTCTCTTCAACTCCAGTGGAAGCATCAATTCGAGTTTGCAGGATTTTATGCAGCTAAGGAAAAAGGCTATTACCAAAATCTCGGATTGGTAGTTGAGATCAGAGAATATGATAGGAGTACCGACATCATACAATCAGTTCTTTCCGGCAAAACTACTTTTGGTACACTATCCAGTACCATTATCAAGGAACGTATGCAGAATAAACCGGTCATGTTGCTGGCCAATTATTTCAAACGTTCACCCCTAGTGTTTGTCACCAATCTTGATATCTATTCTCCTGAAGAACTAAAAGGTAAAACTGTCATGGGGGAGAAGCATGAGATCGAAAATGCCAGCTTCGCTCAAATGTTTCGGCTTTTCCATATGACTCCCAATGATTTTGATATCGTACCTCATACTTTTTCGACGGAAGAATTCATTAACGGTGAAGTGGATGCTATGACTGTTTTTTTGACCAATGAAGTATACGAACTCCGTCAAAAAAACTTACCTTTTAACATTATTGATCCTAACAATTATGGTGTTCCTTTCTACGACGTGAATCTGTTTACGGCAGAGGACTATGCCGACAAAAATCCTAAGATAACCCGAGCATTTACGGAGGCTAGCAATAAAGGCTGGAAGTATGCGCTTGAACATCCTGAAGAAATCATCGAGTTAATTTTAAAAAAATACAATTCCCAAAACAAAACAAAAGAGCAACTTCAGTTTGAAGCCAAAGAAACGTATCGTATCGTACTACCTACTGTTTACCCAATTGGCTCAATTGACCCAAACCGGATTATGAGGATTGAAGAGAGTTTCTTGTCAGAAATTGATGCAGGCGTCATCGTAAAGCCTGAAAGTTTTATTTTCGACATGGATGAGCCGGAAAGAATTCTTTTAACTCAGGGAGAAAAAGATTTTATAAAAAAACATCCCGTTATTCGAGTCGCAAATGAAGTTGATTGGCCCCCCTTTGATTTCGCAGAAAATGGAGAACCTAAAGGCTATTCGATTGATTTGATCCATATGATTGCTAAAAAAACTGGACTACACCTAGAGTTTGTGAACGGCTACGATTGGGATACTTTGTTAAAAATGGGTAAACGGCGTAAGTTGGATTTGTTTCCAGCGATCTGGAAAACAGAAGAGCGAAGTCAATATTTCAGCTTTACAGCTCCCTACATCGACACGCCCTATATATTGGTGGTCCATGAAACCGAAAACCGAATTGTTGATATCGATAGCCTTCATGGCCTGAAAGTGATGGGTATCAAGGGCTTTGCCAGTACCGAGCAAATTAAGAAATATTATCCCGGAATGCAAATTATTGAGGTCGGGTCCGCTATCGAAGGATTGCGTGAAGTTTCTTACGGTAAAGCGACGGCTTATTTGGGTTCCATGGCCGAAACTAATTTTGCCATCAGAAACAATTTGATTCCCAATCTGAAAATTGCCGGTGAGACAACTCTGGGGGGTCATATTGAACCACCCAAGCTTTACATCGGCGTTCGAAAAGATTGGCCGGAGCTTCAGGGGATTGTTCAGAAAGCGTTACACGCCATTACCCACCAAGAAAAACGTGACTTGCAGGCAAAATGGATTCAATTAAAATCTGGCAGGGACAAGGAGGTAATTCAACTAACCGAAGAAGAACAAGCCTTTCTCAAAGCCAATCCCATTCTCCGAGTGGCCTTTGATGTGGATTGGCCACCCATGGAATTCTCCGATGGAGAAGGCGGAATGGATGGTATTTCCGCAGACTACCTTAAACGGATAAGCGAATCATTGGGAATCCGTTTTGAGGTGGCCTCTCCGCGTACCTGGAAAGAAATGATGGATGCGGTCAAATCTGGTGAATTACACCTATTCACCGCGATAACTCCCACAGAACAGCGCCGGAAATGGATGGAATTCACGGATTCTTATATTACCTTTCCCATTGTTATCGTTACCAACAAAGAAGTGCCATATATCGGAAACATGGAAGATCTGGCAGAAAAACCCATTTCTATAGTCAACGGATATGCTGCCCACGATCTTTTGTCCGCCAACTATCCCGATTTTCAATTGATTCCATCCCAAGGGGTAAAGGAAAGCCTAATGATGGTTACAAGTGGCAAAGCATTCGCTTATGTCGGAAGTCTTGCCACAGTCAGTCATATTATCGGTCGGGAAGGAATGACAGGTTTAAAAGTGTCTGGTAAAACACCGTATTCTTACGACATTTCCTTGGCTGTCCGCAAGGGGGAGACTGTGCTGTTGAATCTGCTGCGAAAATCCCTAGCAGCTATACCTGATCATGAAAGAAACGCCATCTACACAAAATGGATTGGTATGGCAGTCAAAACAAAGGTGGATTATTCTCTTATCTGGAAAATTATCGGAGCTGCCCTTGGAATTTTATTTCTGTTTTTCTATTGGAATCGCCGCTTGTCTAACGAGGTGACAGAGCGCAAGCAGGCGGAAGAAAAACTGAAATTTAAAAACACCAAAATCAAGCAAACAGAGAAAAAAATCAGAGCCTCCCTTAAAGAAAAAGAAACACTGCTCCATGAAATCCATCACCGAGTTAAAAATAACTTGGCAGTAATATCAAGTCTACTTGGATTACAAGCTAGCAGTATGAATGATAAACGATTAGCAGAAGCCTTGATGGACAGCCGAAATCGAGTACAATCAATGTCTATGATTCATGAAACACTGTATCAATCTGAGAATCTATCAGCTATCGATATGAACCCATATTTATCAAAGCTGGTCAAAAATATAGCTCAAAATTATGCAATTGGCAGCAAAGTCAATCTAATAATTAAGGCTGAAAATATCATGATTGAAGTCAAGCAAGCATCGCCACTTGCCTTGATTGTAAATGAACTGATCACGAATTCATTTAAATACGCCTTCCCTGATAACCAAAAGGGAGAGGTCAGAATCTGTTTGCAAACAAAGGAAGATCAAATCGAATTAGTCTATTCTGACAATGGTGCTGGTATCCCGAAGGATTTTGACTGGCAAAATGTAAAAAGTATGGGGTTACGTCTTGTAAAACTCCTCGGTGAAGGCCAGCTGGGTGGTTCAGTACAACTAAAGAGGGATCTAGGTACCTGTTTTATCATCAAATTTACACAGAAACATCCACCGGGATTAGATCATGAGAACAGCTAAAATATTGATCGTCGAAGATGAGTTCATTATCTGTGAAGAGAGAATCGAACGAGCAAAAGTCACCATGCCGTTCGGATATGTGCTGAAGCCGATTCAGGAAAGAGACCTTAAAGTGACCTTTGAGATGGCTAGGGTTAAATAATACTCAATCAAAAAATATTCATCACTTCATCGAGAGCGCATATGTCCGATCTAAAACAACAATTTGAGCAAACGGCGGTTGATGTTCAACAATTAAAGGAAAAGCCGGATAATAA
>Ga0233437_1005632_pt1 | contig 13407 bp, 10 predicted proteins | sample SI_122_August201_FD_182714 | JGI IMG/M metagenome (GOLD analysis project Ga0233437, IMG submission 182714) | Seawater microbial communities from Saanich Inlet, British Columbia, Canada - SI_122_August2016_200_MG | ecosystem: Environmental > Aquatic > Marine > Inlet | place: Canada: British... | reverse complement strand
GGGAAATTTCTGTTGAAGATGGTAAGGATGTTGAAGAAGAATATGATGTAAAGCAATTATTAAGAGAAATTTCAAAATCAAAACTTGATTCATCTAAATTAAAAGATAATGATCATAGAATTCTTGCTCAACAAATGGATCTCTTTAGTTTTAATGAAACAGCTCCTGGAATGGTATTTTGGCATAATAATGGTTTGATTATTAAAAATGAATTAATTGATTATTGGAGAGAATTACATAAAAGAGAACAATATTCAGAAGTTTCAACACCTCAAATAATTGATAAAAAATTATGGCAAATATCTGGTCATTGGGAAAAATATAAAGAAAATATATTTTTAACAGAGTTTGAGAAAAAAGAACTTGCTGTAAAACCTATGAATTGTCCTGGTGGCTTACTTATCTTTAAAACTTCTCCAAAAAGTTATAAAGATCTTCCTTTAAGAGTTGCAGAACTTGGAATAGTCCATAGGCAAGAATTGTCAGGAGTTTTAGGGGGTATTTTTAGAGTTATTCAGTTTGTACAAGATGATGCTCATATATATTGTAATGAAAAACAACTTGAATCTGAAATATTAGGTGTTATGAAGTTAACAAATGAAATATATTCTAAATTTGGATTTAAATATGAGATTGAGTTATCTACTCGTCCTAAAAAAAGAATAGGGTCTGATGCTATATGGGATAAAGCTGAAAAAGCTCTTGAAAGTGTTTTAAAGAAAAATAAATATAATTATAAGATAAATAAAGGGGATGGAGCTTTTTATGGTCCTAAAATTGATTTTCATTTAACAGATTCTTTAGGAAGAAAATGGCAATGTGGAACAATTCAACTTGATTTTTCAATGCCAGAAAGATTTCAATTAGAATATACTGATAAAGATAATAAGAAAAAGAGACCTATAATGCTTCATAGGGCGATATATGGAAGTTTAGAAAGGTTTATTGGAATTTTATTAGAACATCTTAAGGGACACTTACCTTCTTGGCTTAATCCTGTTCAAGTTAAGATCTTACCTATGGCTGATAAGAATTTGAAGTCTTCTGAAAAAGTTAGAAAAGAGCTTGAAGAAGCTGGATTTAGAGTTAAATTAGATGATCGAGTTGAATCAATGTCTAAGAAAGTAAGGGATGCTCAACTTGAAAAAGTTAATTATATGATTACTATTGGAGATAAAGAAGAAAAAGCTAAGACATATGCTGTACGTAATAGGGCTGGAAAAGTCAAGTTTGGAGTAAAACCTGCTGATTTTATTAAAGATCTTCAAAAAGAGATTTTTGATCGAAGATAGATTTATAAAATCTAAGTTCTTTATTTTGATATAAATTTATTAAAGTCAACATGGAAAAAAATAAAAAAACACCAGCAAATAAAGTGAGTAAAAAAGTTATTCCTGTGAGAGTTTTGAAAGCAAGATGTTTTACTTGTGATGTTAACTAAATATTTTATTAAATAAAATGTTTGAAATTGATGTAGGTAATTCTGTTTATCAAGTAGAATTTTGCCATTTACAAATAAATATTACTTCTAAATGCAATATGCGATGTGAACATTGTAGAGGAGATTATAGTGGAAGCACACATTTATCTTTAGAGGATTTTAATTCTATAATGGATTTTGCAAAAGGGCATATGCAAAAAGGAGCTCCTTTTTTAATTTCAGGAGGTGAGCCATTACTTCATCCAAATTTTTTAGAAATTATGGCTATTTTAAAAAAAAGAGGTGTTGAGTTTGTATCTGTTACTACAAATGGTTCTTTTGTGACTCCTGAATTATTAGATTATTTAGATAAATTAAAGTTTAAGAATCTTAGAATTTCTGTTAGTTTAGATAGCTTATATGAAAAAGAACATAATGCTTTTAGAAATAACCCTACTGCCTATAAGGGAGCTATTAAAGCAATAGATTTTATATCTAAGCATCCAAATATAACTTGTATTGTAAGAACAACTATTAAAAAAAGCCAATTAGACCAAGTACCTGATTTAATTGAGTTTGTGCATAAAAAAGGAGCTAATATTTTTTCTATATCTAGTGTAATTCCAATGGGGAGAGCAAAAGGTAAAAAAGATCTTTCTTTTGATGCAAAATCAAAAAAGAAACTTTTTGAAATTATTGAAGAAATGAAAAAGAAATATCCTTCTATGATTATGGATGTAAATGATCCTTTAAGATGTTTAATTAAACCAAGAAAAGATTATCCTGAAGATGTTTTTGGAGGGTGTATTGCGGGAATTGGATCATTTAGTGTAGAACCAGATGGAACATTATTGCCTTGTCCTTTAATGCCTAACCAAGTAATAACTAATATTAAAGGTAAAACTGGGAAAGAAATACTTCAAAGTTATGTGGAGAGTAAATTTATTCATAATCTTATTCAAAGAAATTTAAAAGATAAATGTGGGAGTTGTAAATTAAAAAATATTTGTGGGGGTTGCAGGGCTAGAGCAGAATCTGCTACTGGAGATTATTTAGGTTCTGATCCAGAATGCTTTTATTCAGGTTAAAATGAGTATTACTCCAAAAATAATTGATTTAGATGGAAATAGGAACTTAAAACTTCATATGGGTGTTGAAAATCCCTTTGAAGAGGAATTAAAGGGAGAAATAAATTTTATTATTTTTCTTTTAAATGGAAAAAAAGAAAAAATTTTAAAAATAGTGAAAATTCCTAAAAAATCAATTAAAAATTTTTATATCAATTATAAGATTAAATCTTCATTTAAACAAGGATTTTACAAGGTTTCTGCTTTTTTTAGCTATAGAAATGAAAAGGTAGATAGTTCTACTAAAAAGAATGATTTTTTCTTAGTTGTAGATACTAAGAAAATGCAGGGAAGAAGAGCAAAAGAGTTTATCAAAGATCTCAAAGAGGAAATTTTTAAGAGAAAGTAGGATTCACAAGTCTTATAAATGAGGTTATTTCTGGAAATATATGCTAAATAAAAAAGATATTGGAAAATATGTAGAAGTAGATCTAGATGTATATGAGGGTAGAACAATCCCTGGTTCCGTACAAGATCTTACATATGGGATATTAGAAAATATAAAAGATGGAAAATATCATTTAAGGCCTTCTGCAACTGTTCCTGTAGAAATATTAAATATATCTCATATTGGAAAAAGCGTTTTAAGGTCTAGAGGAATTAGAGCTCCAAATAGGAGATTAGTACATGGAAAAGCTAATCTTATTGCCCATCTTGATCAAAACAAATCTTTAGTTCTTTCTCAAGAAAAAGTTGGAGATAATATTGCTGTTTGTGGAGATGCTTTTTTTAAACGTACATATGGGATTGGTTCTAAAGAACTTCCATAGATATATAAATAATAATTTTATATGTTTGATATGAACTTTCAATTTTATATGGAAAAATTAAGAAATTCTGATAGTTTTAAAGAATTTGTTAAAGAAAGGCCTGATGCTTATTTTTGTTCTTCTTTCTTTATAATAGATGTAGTGGGTAAAGATAATAAGGTTCATATTGATTATTATGATCCTAAGAAAAAAGAATTATTTGGATTTGAGATTGAGAATAATGCTAAAAAAGTGCCTGTTGAAATTTTTGGAGAAAATGGTCTTGAAAAACTTTCTGAAGATATTGATTTTGATTTTAAGGAAATTGAAGAAATTGTTGAAAACGAAGTAAAAAAACAACAAATGAAAGATAAAATCCAGAAGATTTTATTATCTTTTCAGAAATTTAAAGGTAAAGATTTTCTTGTTGGCACTGTTTTTATCTCAAAATTAGGGATGATTAAAATTCAAATTGAATTAGAGTCAAAAAAAGTGTTACAATTTGAGAAAAAATCTTTCTTTGATGTGTTAAAAGTGAAAAAGAATATTAAAAAAGAATAAAAAAGTTTTCCTACACTTTTTAAAAGTTTATTTTTTATTTGTTTCTCGACGGTATTTTTACAAAATTAAGTGTTTTGCAAATCAGCTAAAATTAGACAAATTTTATGGTTTTTGAGCAATAAATATAATCATTCTATGGTCTTTTTTGGTTTTTAATAACTTAAATCCAATTTTTTTGAACAAATTATGGAGCTCTTTTTCTTCATATAAATAATAATATCTTTTTCCCTTGTCTCTCCAACCAACATATTTTTCTTTTGGTTTATTTTTAAACCATTTAGAGTCTTTATTCCAAACAGTTACAATGGTTTTTGCCCCTGGTTTTAAAACTCTGAAGAGTTCTTTTACTGTTTCAGCTCTATCTTTTTTAGATTCAATACAATGAAGTACTGCAAGAAATAAAGCAGTATCAAAGAAATTATCTTTAAAAGGGAGTTTTACTATATCTGAAACAAAGAATTTAGCATCTATCTTGTGTTTTTTAGCTCTTTTTTTAGCTAGTTTAATCATCTCTTTTGAAAAATCTACTAAATACATTTCTCCTTTTGTCTTCAAATCGATTAAACTTCTTCCTGCTCCACTTCCTAAATCAAGTATTTTTCCTGTCTTTTTTTCAAGAAATTTAGGAATAATTTTAGGGTCTCTTCGAAATTTATACCAATCAAGGGCGATTTTATCCCATAGTTCTTGCTGATTTTCCATTACATAACATAAGAATTAAAGGTTAAAAAGAATTCTATTCTTCAAGGCATTATTATGAAGGTATTTCTTTAAATAAATCTAATACTTTTCTACCTCTACTTAAATAAGATACAATTCCCACACTATCTCCTTCCTTAAGACCTTTTTTTTGAATTTCTTCTTCAGAAAGAATTAACCAGGGGTTGGGGTTAGGGTATTCTGGAAATTCGTTTTTTCTTACAAAATATTCTGATCCATTATTAGCTCCTTTTTTAGTTGAATTATTTATATTTCGTTCTATAGTTCCCCAACCATTAATTTCTGCATTGGGTTTTATTATTTTAGCTAGATTTTTTGGGACCTCAAAACGAACTCCTTCAATTTTCATTAATCATAATATGAAACACATTTTAAAAAGATTGTTTTTGTGTAAAACACATATGACTTATTATAAACCTGTAAAAGGAATAAAGAAACCTGTAAGGACTATTTCAGGAGTAACACCTCTTACAGTTGTTCTTAAGCCTAGAAAATGTGATCATGGAACTTGTATATATTGTCCTGGAGGAGACGATGTTCCTCAGAGTTATACAGATAAGAGTCCAGCTATAATGAGAGCTATGGCCCTTGATTTTGATCCATATGAGCAAGTCATGAATAGATTAAAGGTAATTGAAACAATGGGCCATCCAACAGATAAAATAGAGTTAATTATCATTGGAGGTACTTTTTTACAATATGATTTAGAATATCAATATGAATATGTCAAAAAATGTTTTGATGCATTAAATGGAAAGAAGTCTAGAACTTTAAAACAGGCAAAAAAGTTGAATGAAACAGCAAAACATAGGTGTGTTGCAATGTGTATTGAGAACAGACCAGATGATTGTTCACCTGAAGAGGTAAAAAGAATGTTAGAATTTGGTGCTACACGTATTGAAATTGGAATTCAAGTTCCAGATGATGAAATTTATACAAAAATAAATCGTGGACATACTGTTAAAGATGTTATCGACGCTACAGAACGTTTAAAAGATGCAGGATTTAAAGTTGGATATCATATTATGCCTGGTTTACCCTACAGTAATATGAAAAAAGATTTGAAATTGTTTAAAAAAATCTTTGAAAGTAAAAAATTTAGGCCAGATCAATTAAAAATTTATCCATGTCAGATAGTTAATGACTCTCCTTTAGCAAAAATTTACAAAAAGATTAATTATAAACCATATAATGAAAAACAAACTAAAGAAATTGTGCAAAAAATAATGAAATTCATCCCTCAATATTGTAGGGTGATGAGAATTATGCGTGAAATACCTAAAGAAAAAATGGAATTTGAACCTGTAAAATTAGATTTAAGAAAAGATGTTGAAGAAAAGTTAAGAGAAGATGGGACTAAGATTCAAGAGATTCGTATGAGGGAGATTGGATTTAATAAAGAAAATCTTGATTTACACCTTAAATTAAAGACAATTGAGTATGAAGCAAGTAATGGAAAAGAGTATTTTCTTGAAGTTGTGAATAGGGATAATGTCTTATTTGGTCTTTTAAGGCTTAGAATTAAGGAGAATAAGGCCATTATTAGAGAACTTCATGTATATGGGAAGACTTTAAACTTAGGTGAAAAGAAAAAAGAAGCTGCACAACACACAGGATTAGGTAAAAAATTGCTTAAAGAGGCTGAAAAGATTGTAAAACAGCATAAAATAAGTGAATTAAGTATTATTTCAGGTGTTGGTGTGAGATTATATTATAAAAAATTAGGATATGATTTAGAAGAGCCTTATATGGTTAAGAAATTTTAATTATTCTTCTTCTAAAGCTTCTTTTCCTACCTTTTTTAACACATTTTTTATTTCATTTATAACTTTTTGCTGATTTTTTTTATTAGACATTCTTACAAATCTAATTAGTAATTCATTTAATTCGTCTACACTAAGAATTCTTAGTTTAAAGCTATCTGTAATAAAATAGAATCTAAATGATTTATATTTTAGTTCTTTTATTAAAATTCCTTTTATATTTCCTATGGGTTTGCCTTTTTTTGGATTTTCTTTCAAGGAGAACATTAATTTGAATATTTTTTTGGATTCTTCTTTGAATTTTTTTAAAATTTCATTTTTTAGACCACTAGAAATTTCTACTTTGGCCATTTTTCTTCTGCTTCTTTAATAGCTTCTTCAATAGGAATAAATCCTTCTTCGGACATTAAAAACTCTCTAAGTTGGTCTTTAACTGCAATAGAATAAATTTTATTTATAATGTCGTCGTAACTTTCTCCTTTTATTCCAAAAGAAGAGATTTTTCTTTTGGTTTTTTTACTCAATTGAATTGTTGTTGTATCCATTTTAAACTATAGTCACTATAGAAGTTATAGTATATAAATGTTTTTACTAAAGAAATTACGATTTTATTAAAAATTTAAGAAGATAACGCCCCAGACAACAATTACTTTGTTGATGTCGTTTTAAAGATATAAAACGCCCCCGCCGAGATTTGAACTCGGGTCACTGCCGTGAAAGGGCAGCATTCTTGGCCACTGAACTACAGGGGCTTGTATGTTCTTAGTTAAAATTATTCTTATTAGTTTTTAAAACTAACTACAATAGCATTAGTTCTCTTTAAACTCTATAAAAAAGTTTAATGAGCCCACTCGGATTTGAACCGAGGACCTCTGGCTCTCTTAGACTAATCCAAAAGAAAATAATCCTTACGAACTATACTCTTATAAGACCAGCGCTCTAACCAGGCTGAGCTATGGGCTCATTTAATTTTGAAAGTATTTTTGAATATTTAAAACTTACCTGTGTAACTTATTTACAGGAAATAGGTTGAAAAGTAGGGATCATTTAACTTGAAAAAAGTGACAGAATTAGTTCTTTATTGGAAATACAACCTTAAGCATTTTTTTTAAATTGTCATCTAAAAAACAAATATCTTCTGAAGCAACTTTTTCTATAAATTTGGTCAAAGCACCTCTGCCTTGGAAGCCTGTTTCACCTGCTTTTAGAGATAATTTTCGTTTAGTATCTGAGTCTAAATATATTTTAATAGCTTGTTTCATTTTGATCCCCTTTTTTTTATGATATATTATAGGTTTTCTCTTTTATAAAGTTTACCTTACCTTTTTTTCTTTGTTCTTTTTATCGACGGTAAAAAAGTAGGAAAATGTTTCCCTACAAGTAACTTTTTGTAAGATAACAACGGAAACTGATAAGTAACTGTTAGGCCCAATTAAATGGGCACTTGGGCCTGATAAAGTACTGAACTTTTATGTTTAATTTTATGTTTAATTTGTTATGAAAAACACAGTGTGGATTCTTGGGTTTGAAAAGAATAAAATATATCTAAAAAAATACTCAGCTAAAAAACCTAAACGAAAAGTTAGAAAAAAAGTTTAAAAAAAGAATGATCAGAGGTGTTAGAATTTGTTTGCTATTAGCAATGTGTTTAATAGTAGTTGGAACTGTTTCTGCTGCTGTGGTTACAGATGATTTACATTTAAATTTACAAACAACATATTCAAATGGAAGTATTGAAACAGGTACTTTTGATTTTGCATTTAATATTACAACAGATACTTCTTGTACTGCAGTAGTATATTCTAATCTAACAACATTAACAACAGATTCAAGAGGTATTATATCCTATTATCTTCCAGATGTTACATTAGATTATGATCAACAATATTATTTATGTTACTACAGAGATGGTAGTTTAAAGAGTTCTGCAAAAGTTGCAAAAGTGCCTTATGCTTTTAGGGCAAATAATATCACTTTAAGTGGTATTGAAGTTGATTCTAACCTGAATATGACAGGTTATAACGTAACTGCTGACACCGGGTTTTTTAGCTGGCTTGGGGGTCTTTCAAGTAGGATTACAACTTTATTTGTGCAGGATATAGATTTTAGTGGAGAAATTACAGGTAGTGGGAATGTGACTGCTGATTGGTTTAAAGGTAAATACAATTGGTCTGAAACAAGTGAGTATTTGAGTTTTGATGGTTCCCAACTTGATTTTGATGAAACCAAACTTAATGCGACAATTAATGCAATAGATGCTAGTTCTACATATTGGACTCAAAGTGGGACTTCTGTCTATTATGATTCAGGAAATGTTGGGATTGGCACAGGTGCTAGTCCTGCAACTCCTCTTCATATTAAGAATGCAACAGGGGAAACTCAATTAAGAATTGAGGCAGGACAAGCAGGATATGCAGCATCTTTACAGTTTTTTGATTCAACAGGGGCTGAAATATCTGAAATTTATGGGGCTTTAGATGATAGTTTAAAACTTCAGGTAAATAATTTAGATATATTAACACTTGAAGATACAGGGTTTGTTGGTTTAGGGACTACAGACCCAGATACCTTATTTCATATTAAGAATGGAACTGCTTCTACAGAAGTAAGAATTGAAGCTGGAGATGGATCTGGATTTCCAACTTTACAGTTTTATAGTTCAGCAGGAGCAGAAGTTGCAGAAATATATACAGATCTTTCAGATAGTGATCTTAGATTTCAAGCAGGTAATCAAGATAGGATGACTATTGATTCTTCTGGAAATGTTGGAATTGGGACTGCTAGTCCTCAAAATCTTTTGAATGTTGAGGGAAATGCAAATATAACTGGAACTCTTTATAGAAATAATAAAGCTTTAATTGATTGGGGTGAAGCAACAAATGGGACATTGGCATTTAATTCTACATTTGGAAATTATTATACTAAATCAGAAAGTGATTTAACAAATACTTCAAATAATAATTATATTGCTTATGCAAACACAACTATCGCAAATTATGTAAACACAGAAAACACAAGATACAACACTTCAATGTTTGGATATGTAAATGCACAAGACACAATCTTCAACAATTCAATAGCTTCTTATGTAAATTCTGAAGATCTTAGATACAACACAACTATTGCAAATTATGTAAACACAGAAAACACAAGATACAACACTTCAATGTTTGGATATGTAAATGCACAAGACACAATCTTCAACAATTCAATAGCTTCTTATGTAAACACAGAAAACACAAGATACAACACTTCAATGTTTGGATATGTAAATGCACAAGACACAATTTTCAACAATTCAATAACTTCTTATGTAAATTCTGAAGATTCTAGATATAATGACTCAATTGCAAGCTGGGTAACAAGTGTTTTTGCAACTCTTAATGAACCTCTTTGGACATCTAATTATACTGCTTATAATAATAGTTGGACAACAACAGATGCAGAAATTTGGTCTGTTGCTTCAAATGATACTTTTGTACCTTATATTGGTGCTAATTCAAATGTTGTTTTAGGAAATAATAATTTAAGTGTTGGAGGAACAGATTTCTTTGTAAATAATAATGATGGGCGGGTTGGAATTGGGACAAATAGTCCTGATGCAGTATTAAATTTAGAGGCAGCTGGAAATCCAAGATTATTAATTACTGACACTACAAACTCTGTAGGTACGGAAATAATTTCAACAGATACTTATGGTATGATTGGAACAGATACAAATCACCCTTTTTATATAAGAACAAATAATCAGGAAGCGATTGTTGTAGATAATTCTCAGAATGTAGGAATAGGAACAACAACCCCTGAAATTTCTTTAGATGTTAGTGGAAGAGTTAGAAGTATATCCAATTCAGAAACAGCACCAACAACAGGAACAGGAGTAGAATTGTTTTATGCTACATCAACTGATGCAGGTCTTTTAGTTTCTGTTGATAGGGCAAGTGCTAATAAGGATTTAAAAGAAATGAGGGTCTATGGAAATCCAATTTCATTTTATACTGGTACAAGTTTAGCCGATGATACTGAGAAGATGAGTATAACCTCAGGTGGAGACGTGGGAATTGGAACAACAAGTCCAAGTGTTAAATTACATTTAAATGGTTCAACTTATGGGGCTTCTGCGTTAAGGTTTTCAAATGATTATAATGGAAATACTGATTATTGGGATGTTGGAGAAAGAGTTGCTGGTGCGGGAGATCACTATTTTTCAATAGAAGATTCTGGAACTAATAGATTTACAATAGATGATAGTGGAAAAGTTGGAATTGGAACAACAAATCCTGATGGATTATTAACTTTAAATGGTTCTGATGGTAGAATAAATATAAAAGATAATGGTGGTTCTCCTGATATTGGATTTTATAAAAGCGAGGAGAATGCTTTTGCAACAATAACTGGAGTGAATACTGGTGTTGGAGCAGGAGAAATACAATTTAAAACTGATGATGGAACAACACATTCCACAAAGATGACTATAGATGAAGATGGAAATGTAGGAATTGGCACAACAAGTCCTGAAAAAGGTTTACATCTTTATGGAACCGGTGGAACTGAAGATATAAGACAAAGTAAAGATGATGGTTCTGATGTATGGAATTGGACATTAGATATAGGAAATACTGGACAATATAGGATTTTAAGTGAAGCTAATGAAAGATTAACAATTCTTCAAGATGGAAATGTTGGAATTGGAACTACTGAGCCTACACAGAAATTAGAAGTTGATGGAAATATTTTGGTTAATTCATCTGCAGGAACATCTGGATATGTTGCCTTTAGAGAACAAAATGAAGTAAGAGGTTATTTAGGATATGGAGATGGTGCAGGAGGTATTTTTACTGGTGCAGAAACAGATTCTATGAGTCTACGTTCTACAAATACATTACATCTTGGTTCTGGAGGAAATAATATTCGGATGACCATTAATGGAAGCACTGGTAATGTTGGAATTGGAACAACAAGTCCTTATTCTAATTTAGATATTGAAGATGCTAATGGGGATGTAGAGCTTCAATTACAAACAAGAAATGCTGGGTCTAATTCAGCTATTTATTTTGGGGATAATGATGATGGAGATATTGGAAGATTAATATATAGCCATTCAGATAATAGTATGGATTTTTATACAAGCGCAACACAAAAAATGACTATTCTTTCAAGTGGTAATGTTGGAATTGGAACAACAAGTCCTAGTGAATTATTACAGGTAGGGAGTGGAGGTATTGGAATGGGAATATTTAATGATGTTGATGAACCTACAGATTCAATATCTTCTATATGGAGTACAGATGGTGCAGCAGGGGGATTAAGACCTGCTGAGAGTCAACATTTAGTTTTACAAGCTCGTAATTCTGGGGAAAGAGATATAATTTTTGTAACAGGTTTAACACCTACAGAAAGAATGGTTGTTAATTCTGATGGTAATGTAGGTATTGGAACTGCTAGTCCTGAAAATGCCTTACATATTCTTAAAAATGGAACAAGTAATCTTTTAAGATTAGAAAGTGATTATGGAGCAGCAATAATTTTAGAAGATACTGTAGATAGTAGTAGCTGGACTATTAATACAGGAGGAACACCTTCAGATTTAAGTTTTACAAGTAGTGAAGGGGGAGAAGTAATGAGAATGGAAGAAACAGGAAATGTGGGAATTGGAACAGATACTCCTGGTCAACAATTAGAAGTAAATTCAATAGGAGACAATACTGGCGCTGGAATAAATATTAATGCTCATACAGGTTTAGATTCTTTTACAAGATACATGGTTAATGATGTTAATAAATGGTTAACAGGTTATGATTCTAGTGAAGGACTTTTTAGATTTTATGATTATTCTGGAACAGCTGGTGCAAGAATGGTTATTGAAGATACTACAGGTAATGTGGGAATTGGAACTACAACTCCACAAAATAAATTAAATGTTCTTGGAGATACAAATGTAACAGGTGCTCTTTATACTGGAAGTTTAGCTGTTGATGGAAGTACAACTATTGGTGGAGCATGGCAAGATGGAGGTGTTACAATTGATAACGGAAAAGTATATGCTCAAGAACTTTATGTGTATAATATTACTGGATTAAATGTTACAGATCTAAATATTAATGGAAGTTTATTACCTCAAGCTGGTTATGATAATACTTTTGATATTGGTAGTTCTAGTTTGAGATGGAGAGATTTATATTTAGGTGGAGAAGTTCGTTCAAATGGAACTGGAAATAATTACTTTTTAGGAAATGTTGGAATTGGAACTACTAGCCCAACAAAAGAATTAGAGGTTTCAGGAGATGGAGCAGATATTTTATTGACAGATGCAGCAGGAGGTAATCAAGTACTTGTTGGTGCAGATTCAGGTAATGATGGCTTTATTAATATTTATAATTCAACACATGATGCTCGAGTTTCTATTGAGTCAAATGGAAATTCTTATTTTAATGGGGGAAATGTTGGAATTGGAACAACTAGTCCTTCTGCAAAATTAAATATAGAAAGTGGGGATATTGCAACCCTTTTAGAATTAAGTAAATCAAGAGCAGATAATATGCCAATGTTAACACTTTATACTTCAACAACAGATAGAGATTCAAGTTTATCTTTTGCAACAAATAGTGGAAATCAATTTATAGTCGGTATTGATGCTAGTGATAGTGATAAATTTAAAATATCTGATGCAGCAGAACTTGGTACTGGAGATAGATTAACTATAGATTCTTCAGGTAATGTAGGTATTGGAACTGCAAGTCCTAGTTATCTTTTATCATTAAAAGGAGCAAGTCCAACTATTGAATTAATGGATAGTGATAATGGAGATAAATCTTGGAGAATTTTTCAAGATGATGGGCATATAAAATTCACTGAAACAGGAGTGTCACAACATATGACTATTCTTGCAGGGGGGGATGTGGGAATTGGAACAAGTAGTCCTTCTGAATTATTAGAAATAGCAAAAGATGAATCTTCAGATACTCCTACATTAAGAATAACTAATTTGAAAAGTGATTATGGAAGTGGAGGTTCTGCAGATACTGTTAATGGAGCTATAGAATTCTTTTCCACAGAAGCTTCTGGAA
>Ga0233437_1005630_pt1 | contig 13413 bp, 15 predicted proteins | sample SI_122_August201_FD_182714 | JGI IMG/M metagenome (GOLD analysis project Ga0233437, IMG submission 182714) | Seawater microbial communities from Saanich Inlet, British Columbia, Canada - SI_122_August2016_200_MG | ecosystem: Environmental > Aquatic > Marine > Inlet | place: Canada: British... | reverse complement strand
CCAGTTCCTGCATCTTTAACCAACCCATCAGTATACGGCTCATACCAGTTAACCATTGAGCCAACTTCAAACACTCTCTTTCCTTACGAACTCTAAATCCGCTTCATACATCATTTTAGCGAGTCCGCTGAATTTGACTTTTGGTTTCCAACCCATTGCTTGTTCTGCCTTTGATGGATCTCCGAGGAGGAGCGGGACTTCATGTGGGCGAAACAATCTCTCAGATATCTCTACGTGTTCGCTTACATCAAGTCCAGCGTGTTCGAACACGGCGTCCAAGAACTCCTTTACCGAGTGAGTCTCGCCAGTAGCGACGACATAATCATCTGGTGTATCCTGTTGCAGCATCATCCACATTGCAGCCACATAGTCTCCTGCGAAGCCCCAGTCTCTCTTAGCATCGAGGTTGCCTAAATAAAGCTTGTCCTGTAAGCCCAATTTTATACGGGCGGCTGCAAGGGTTATTTTGCGGGTTACAAACGTCTCTCCACGGCGTGGTGACTCGTGGTTGAATAGGATTCCGCTGGAGATGTGTAGCCCGTAGCTTTCTCTGTAGTTTCTACAAAGGTTGTGGGCGTAGACTTTGGCGCAAGCGTATGGACTTGCTGGAGTCAGTCTAGTTGTTTCGTTTTGAGGGTTCTCTGGATTATCTCCAAACATCTCTGACGATGACGCTTGATAGAAGCGTGCTTCGGGGCAAGTGTTCCTGAATGCTTCTAAGAGACGGAGAGTTCCCATTGCGACGAACTCGGTTGTCTCTTCTGGCGTCTCAAACGATACTCTAACGTGAGATTGGGCAGCAAGGTTATAAATCTCGTCTGGTTTATGTTCGAGAAGTAATCTATGAAGACATCCTGAATCGTTAAGATTCCCATACACCATTTGGAAATTAGGACGCTTCATTAGATGATTTATCCGACTTGTGCTGATAATGGATGTTCTGCGTTTCATGGCGACGACTTTATAGCCCTTGAGCAGAAGGAGTTCTGCCAGATATGACCCATCTTGCCCCGTTATTCCTGTTACAAATGCTGTTTTCATTTCACTCTCCATTTTCATATACCTTCCCATCTATATAACTCTTCTTTATAATCGGCGCGAACTCTTGTTTTAGTGTCTTCTTGTGTTCTTTAAAAGTTTTTAGAACCCCGTCATAGTCGGAGGATGCCAGCTTTTCAACTAAGTTATGTGTTTTCATTCCCATATCTACATTTTCATTCCTAGCAGACTCCAAGGAAAACTGATCTTTATCTGAAACCGTCAGGTTCTTAACGGACCATTCTTCCGAAAGAAGGAAAACGTCATTCATCGTCGAGGCGTGAGTACTAAATCCTCCATTTTCTCCACTAAGAATAACACCATTGCTTAGATAAAAAAGAGACATCAATTCATCTTGCGAAAGTTGATCATATAATTCTAAATAATTTTTATGAAAATCAGATATGTTCTGTGGCGGGAAACCAATATTAACAATCTTGATCCCACTATTGAGTAACATAGGAATAATTCTATTAAGTTCTGGGATTGTTTGAAGAGTATTCGAGTCGCTCTGCTTTCTTTCAAAATTTCTTGTAATAATAATATATGTATTTTCATCAAAAATAGAGCCGTATTTGCTCTCTATGTTTTTAAATGTTTCAAATTCTGGTCTAAGAAAATCGCCCTCTCTAATAGATTCACACATATTGGCAAAATCTCTTCTCCAGTGACCCAAGCCAGCGCCCTTTGAATACCAATTCGAAAAAACAAGGCTGCCATTTATATCCAAAATATCAAATTCATGGTATTTCAATATTCTAAATACATCATCATTTTCATATCTTTCTTTGATGAAGTTTACCGTATCTACCCACCTAGTTGAAGCCTCTTCTCTGCCATTTTCTGTCATTATGTTCAAGACTTCTGGTAGGTTTGCGCCCTGCTTGTCCATATATTCATTTGAAGCCAATAAAAGCTCATCTGCCTCACTAATAGTCCCTAAAGCTTTTTCTGGTATCGCACAGACTACCCTAACGTTATTATATCTTTTCTTTATCTCCTTCAAAAAAAGATTACACTTTAAGAAAGCGTGAAATTCTAGCACAGGGCAATATACAATAATATCTTTATTCATTTTTTTCGTATCATTCATAGGTTTTATCAATTCCTCGCCTAAAGGACGTAAATTCAAATTTTCCAATTAGTCTTAACAATTCTGCGTTGCTGCCATCTTGCCCCGTTATTCCTGTCACAAATGCTGTTTTCATTATTTATTATCCAAATACCATTGTATGGTTTTCTCAATACCTTCATCGAATGAGGTAAATTCATACCCTCCGACTAGCTCCAAGAATCGTTTATTAGAGCCATCCTTGCGATACTGCCCATCTAGATTACTATTATAACTTATTTTTATATTCTTTTCAATTTTATTATTAGCAATGCTTGCCATTTCCCTTATACTAAGGTTTTCATTTGGAGCAACAATCAGCGGTATATCTGAATTGTGTTTCTCTAAGAGTACGGGAATAATCTCTGCCAAGTCATCGACATAAAGCTGCTGTCTCTTTGGATTTCCAGTTCCCCATAATTCTATAGCTCCGCCGATATCTGCTTTTACCAACTTAGACACCAAGGCTGGGATAAAGTGTGATTTCTCCGTGTCGAAGTGATCACATGGACCATAAATATTAGATGGACAGAAAGTAGAATAATTCAATCCATACTGCTTTCGGTATGATAAAGTCTGAACATGCAGTGCTCGCTTGGTATATCCGTATGAGAAATTGGTTTTTGCTGGTGCTCCATTAAATATTTGTTCTTCCGTGAATGGATACGACGCAACAACATCTGGGAAGGCACAAGTGCTTAACGAAGATAGGACTCTTTTGACTCCCGACTTATACGCTTCGTGCAAGACATTGGTATTGATTATAGTATTTTGATAATAGAAATCTGCCTGCCTTGTCGCATTGTCTTTTATTCCCCCTACTCTTGCTGCTAAATGTATAACTGCGTCTGGCTTAATGTCTTCATACATTTTCCTACAACTCTCAGAGTTCGTTAAGTCGTAATCTTTTGAAGAGATGTAGTTCCACTCAGGCTTTAGCAGGCTCAGGCGTTTACCTGTAAATCCGCTACCGCCTGTTACAAGAACGTTGTCAGGCATTAGATTCTCCGTTAAAGAATCTTTCAGAGCCTATATTTTTATCGTCTATAAATAAATCATAATTTGGCTTTCCAAACTTTAGTTCATGATATTTTACACCCCATTTAGAAAACTGCTTCTCTGTCACTTCTCTCCAGTCCAAACCAGTTGTAGTTCCTCTCGCTGTCCAATATACAATTGTATTTCCAGAGTCATAGAGATCATTTATTTTTTCAATATTTTCTTCTATAGGCAAGGCATCTGGATAATTTCTATCGCCCTCATACCTGCAAATTGTTTCGTCTATATCAACATAGTAAATCATTAGTCACCCTTTTCAACTCTATAAGAGTCGGAATCAAAATGTTCTGTAGAAAATTCAAACAATTCAGAATCTTCTATTGCTATCATTCGGTGTCGCAATCCACGATAAACATGGAAGTTTTCACCAGGATTTAAAACCATCTCTTTGGCGGCTGTTATGTCGTCTTCGTCAGAATACTTTATAAGCATCTTTCCCGATTGTAAATAAAAAACCTCATCCTTCAATACGTGATAGTGCCAAGAGCATTTCTTATCTTTCTTAAAAAATAAAAGCTTTCCGCAATACTCTTCGCAATTAACTATCCATCTTTCATATCCCCAACCCTTTTGTACAAATTTGATTGGCAGCTTAATTGATTTGTTTTCTTTACCAGACACTTCTTCCACCATCCATTATTATGTTTGCACCAGTCATATATTCACTCGCGTCTGAACATAGAAAGACTATTGCTCCTTCATATTCTCCCGAGTTAGCCATCCTCCCCATCGGTATTAGAGACGTAAGTTTTTGTACAAAGTCATCTGGAAGGCTCTTGTTGTAAATACCTGCTGGTGAAAGGCTGTTAACTCTGATATTTTTATCAGCAAAATAAGTTGACATGTATTTAGTTAATCCCAAGAGAGCCCACTTAGAGACACTATAGGTAACAGGTTTCACATGTTGCTTGTCTTCTTTAATATCATTCTTCTTATAAATTCTCTGATCTGGGGCGCTTATTGCGAGATCAGATGCAATGTTTATGATATTGCCTCCACCAGTTTTAAGCATTTTATTAACAACTGCTTGAGAGCACAAGAAGCACCCATCTAATCCAACCTTCATGTCACCAGTCCAACTATCCAGACTCATGGTTTCAAAGCGTACAGATGGATTCATATCTCCTGTCTTTTCAACTTTAGTGTCTTTCGCAGCATTGTTTATTAAGACATCAATTTTCTCGTATTTTTGAATCACACTTTCAATAGAGCTTTTGTCCAAAACATTCATGTACTCTGCTACAACTGTGTCATTGCAGTATTTTTCATTAAGTTCATCACGTAAAAGTTCGACACTTTCAATATTAACATCTGTCAAGATAACCGTCGCGCCATGAGACGCGACTGCATTAGCATGTTGTCTACCAAGTATCCCAGCAGCACCAGTTATCAAAATGGTTTTATCACTCAAATCAAATAAATTCTTCATACAAATCCTCAAATATCTTCTTATGTTCTAATATTGTTTGCTTTTCTCTACCAGTTTCAGCCCTCGCTGTCTGTAATACGAATGGACCATTATACCCTATTTCTCCGAGTCCTTTAAATATAGATTCAAAGTCTGTATCTCCTTCTAGGGGTGCAACCGTCCTTGCGTCAAATGTCCTATCTTTTAAATGAACATTGTTGATTTTTCCAGCAAAAAAGTCGATATACTCAGAATGATCCAATCCATATGATGTTATATTACCTGTATCATATGTAACGTAGAAATTGTCGCAAAGAGAAATAATTTCTGAAAGATATTGTATACTCAATTCAGCCTCGAAAGAGAAGCAAATGTCTGGGAAGGAATCTCCTACCTTCTTTATCAGTTTGCAAAACTTCTCTCTAACCTTGTCGTCACTCATACTGCTATCTTCCAATAAAGGTATAGTAATGTTTCTCAAAGATGTTTGTTCCAACAAGACTTCGCATAGGGTAACCAAGTTTTCATTAAGATAATCTTCGTCAATTATTCTTTCATCTACCAATGTGTCTAAACAAATAGACGTTATTGGATAAGCGCTTGCCTCCGTTGCAGATTCATACATGGGGTTATTTAACCCGCGCCCTTTGGTTATTAGCCATTCCACTCCTTGTAATCCGCATTCTTCTAAAACTTCAAACTCTCCCTTCCAATCTTCTGGGAATTCTTGTATATGCCCGTTTGTTGGAAGAGATAGCCTTCCTTGCATTAGTCCTATTTTCATTGTACAAACATCCTATTCAGTCTAAGTTCTTCGGAGACTAAGTTTCCATCGAAAGATGAGTTAAAAACTACGTATTCTGCCACCTCTTCTGGTTCCATGAAGGTATCAAAATCTTGTCCTAGTTTTTCAACCTTTCTGCCCATCTCCGTCTTTATAGAGCCAGGGGAGACGCAAATGACTCGTATGTTATGTTCTTTAAGTTCTTTGTGTAACGATCTCGACAAGCCCAAGAGGGCATGCTTTGACGCACAATAGACAGACGTTGTAGCGCCTCCAGCATATGCAGAGGATGAAGCTATGTTAATAATTCTACCCCAAGACTTGTCAATCATATTCTTAGACAATTCCTTGATTAACATGAATGGAGCAGTCACGTTGATGTCGATACACTGCTCGTACTCTTCCATACTCATGTCCGTTATCTTGTTAATTGGAAAAACACCTGCTGCATTAACTAAGATGTCCACATTGGGAAAATTAGAATCAAGCAGCATATTTGCAATATCATCGGTGCTGGATAAATCGCAGATTTGCATCGAATGATCGCCTGGATGGGTACTGTCAATTTTATTTTTAAGACTTGATAGCTTCTCAGTGTCTCTTCCAACTAATATTATGTTGCATCCTCTGCGAGCGTATTCTACAACGAGCGCCTTGCCAAGTCCGCTAGATGCACCTGTTATCAGCGCATACTTTCCCTTAAAATTACTCTGTGACATCATTCACCTTCCTAAGCTTATTTGCTATCGGAACCTCTGAATCATATACTTTTTTGATGCCGTCTCCAAGCATAATCTCCATTGTTCGTATGGCACTAATCAGTGCTGCTGATTTTTCAATTGATGCTGCCTGATCAGATCCATAGGAAGCTCTATCGTTCGTAATATGGAACTCTATACATTCGGCACCAAGGACGACAGAGCCTACGCAAGCATCGTGCCCATTGTAGTGATTTGAAAATCCAGCCTTAATGTTTGGATAATTCTCCTTCAAAGTGCTAATGTGATTCAGATTTACCTCTTCCCTGCTTGTTGGATAGGTACTCGTGCAAGCCAGAACATACTCAACATTATCCAAAACATTGATAGCTGCTCCAATTTCCTCTTCTGTACACATGCCTGTTGATAAAATTACTGGGCGTCCCGTCTCGTTGAGAGCCTCAAGGAACTTCTTATCTGTCGTCAAAGCAGAGGCAATCTTGTGATATTTGACATTCAGGTTCTCTTCTACTTCTTTTAAGCTATTTGTATCCCAACAAGAAATAATAAAATCCAAACCAAGAGAGTTGGAATAGCTTTCAAGTTCCTTATACGTCTCCATATCAAATTCTAGCCCCTCCTTTTGTTGGCGATTTGTGTCACCCCACGGAGATACGCGATCCTTATTTAGTTCCTCTTCAGTGTAAACTAAATCTATAGTTCTCTTTTGAAACTTTACAGCGTTTGCTCCTGAATCTGACGACATTCTAATCAGCTTCTTTGCCAATCCAACGTCGCCATTGTGGTTTATTCCTATTTCGGATATGATATAAATATTAGACACTTGGTAACTCCTCAGTTTTGTTGAAAAAATCTATAGTATTTTTTAAAGCCTTAGCTTTTCGACTTGCTAAGTCAATATCTCTGTAATTTGTTTTGAATTGCATAATCTTAGGTTGAATGCGCTCTGCGACAGGGCACAGTCCTTTCTCGTAGACAATATCTTCGTATATCTCTGGATATCTTTTTACGAAAGTCCTGTTCTGCATTACTGGTTCTAGATAAGGTACGGACCATGCGCCGTAGAATCCATCTCCGCCGAAGCTAATATACTTCTCTCTAAATTCTTGCCAAGAAATGCCACGTTCTTCTCCATCAAACAACAGTCCCAATGTAAAATAAGAGTGACTGCAATCAGAAGGAGTGTGCTGGGGCGTGATGTAATCACAATTTGATAAGGCGTCTATAAACATATTTGCTACGACTTTCCTCTGTTCTACCTTGTGTTCCAAATGCTCCAACTGAGCGAGGGCAATTGCCGCATTAAACTCAGGCATGCGATAGTTCCATCCTATCTCATCGTGGCGTTTGTAGTTTGGATCTTGGTAAACACTCTGGTTTAGTTTGATTTGCCCATATGAGGCTCCGAGGTTCTTATAGCCATGTCCTGCTACCTTCCTAGCCAATTGAGCGTAGTGTTCATTATTTGTTGTAATGATTCCACCCTCTCCACAACTCATATGCTTGGAGTTCTCAAAACTCCAACTAGAAACATGTCCAAGAGTTCCAGCAAGTTTGCCCTTGTACCTCGACAAGAAGCACTGTGCATTATCCTCGATAACTGCTATATTATGTCTATTGGCTATTTCCATAATTCTATCCATATTGCAAGGAAGTCCATATAGAGAAACTGCAATAATAGCCTTGGTTCTATCGGTTATCTTTCTTTCGATATCGTCTGGATCAATGTTGAAAGTCTTTGGATCTATATCTGCATATACAGGGATTGCGTTTGCGTGAATGGTTGCCGTAGTGTCCATAACAACTGTCAAAGCTGGCGATATAACTTCATCTCCAGCCCCAACGCCGACGGCTTCCAGAGCGGCGTGCAGAGTTGATGTGCCTGAATTCATAGCAACAGCGTATTTAGATTCGAACTTTTCAGAGAACTGTTCTTCCAGAATCTGACACCATGTGCCTCCAGTGGAGGACCAATTCTCAGAGTTTAAAACTTTCTCCAAATATTCAATTTCACTATTAAGGTATTTACTAGGATTTTTATTCATTATACTTTTACTCGCTCTATCATCTTCTTCTGATTGTCTATCCAAGATTGCTCGCGACACCAATTGATATCCACTACACTTGGGTTGGATTCTAAGAATTTCAGTATATTTTCGAAAGCCATTTCAGATTCTATATCTTGAAAATGCTCTATTACTGTCTTGAAGAAATCTAAGTCTTCTTCGTAATCTAAAGTCATTCTTATATTTTTCTTTTCATACATTTCTGGAACATTTCTAACTTTTTCAACATTGAAGCCATATGATTCGGAAACAAAATGAGGTCTAATGAATTCAGTATCCGTGTCACTCTTTGTATTGCATACTTCTTCTAACGCCGTAGTTTTGATTCCGTACACGTCATTATACAGTCCTCTACCGTCGATAAAATCAGTTTTTTCTAAGTTATGCGAATGTTGATTAAAACAGATATCAGCCAATCCAGAATCGAAGAAGATGTCATCTCCATCTGCATTGACTAAAAAATCAACGTTATATCTCTTTGCAGCACCGAGCCACCTCTTCAATTTATCTGGCGAAGAGCCTCTAAAGAATTCAATATTATTTCTTGTCGCTATTTCGCACAATTCATCGTCTTCCGAAAATTCAGTAGTGCATAGTACAATTATGTCGGCTTGTTTTGATTTCTTTACCCGACTAATCAAATGCTCTATTGTGGTTTTGCCTCCTATTTTCTTTAGTGCCTTTTTCGGCAATCTAGTAGATCCCGTTCTCACTGATATAAATATCGCTTTCATAAACTCCTCATTCAAATGAGTCGATGTGATTTCCATCACATATCAAGTATTTTTTCAATTTCATTATTGTTAACATGTTCTCTGGCTTGCAAGAATTCTTCCATCGGCATAGCTCCGAAGTTTACAGGATTGCCATCCTTGTCATCAAGAACCTTAGTGGCGTCATCTAATTCCAAAACATAATTGTGAAATGCATCGTCGCATACAGGTTCGCCGCGAGAGTCATAAGTTATTCCAAAATGCTTCGTAAGCTCAGGCTTAACCATCTTCCACATCTTCGTACCAGGATAGGCTGTAGCTGTAAACATCTTAGAATTAACCGAATTGATGGCAGTAAAATATTCATCAGTTCCATTTTCAAGATGATTGGATAGAAACTCTTGTTGCCATTTGATAAAAGCAACGCTCGTCTTAAGATGTTCTAACTCTTCGCCAGGAAAAGCCATTATCCAAGTGCAATTTCCGTGGATACCAGCCTTTTCACAATTCACGACTGCATCCATCATAGTGGTTGGAAAATCGTAAATCTTGCCATTAACTTTCTTTTGAGTTAAGCCATTTTTTAGAATGAACCCTCTCTTTTGCATTAGTCCCAAAGTGTGTGACGAGGCAGATTCTGCTCCGAACCCAATATAAACACAGCCAGATTCCGCCATATCAAAAATCCTAGAATCCGCTTCGTCCATTCTAGTTTGTGTTCCCCATCGAACATTGTCAAGTCCGTAATCTTTGAAAACAGGAACCATTCTCTTGATTCTCTTTTTGTCTACAGCAAAGTTGTCGTCTGGAAAGCCCACAAAATCTAAATTGTATTTATCGACATATCCTCTTATTTGCTTTGCTATGTGCTCACAAGAACGCATACCATAGTTTCTTTCACCTTGCGAGCCTCTATAACAAAAAGCGCACGCATATGGACATCCTCTGCTACTGACGGTGGTTAAACTCCTTTTCATCTCGAACGGGGCAGCGGAACTATTATTAGCTGCGATTCCCCAGACTGGAACTTTAATGTAATCTTCTAATAAATTATATCCGTATGGATCTGACTCAAGCAAATCCCAAGCGGCGTAAGGTATTTTATTCAGATTTGTGGGTCTATCGCCTTCATATTGAAATCTATGTCTTCCTCCGATTTCTCCGATGTAATAGGGGCTTAGTTTATTTGATTTTATAGCCTTTTCGGTTCCCAATTGCTTAATTATTTTAGCGTCATTCAGCATAATAAGAATTACGTCATCGCCTTCAGATCTTCCAATTGCATCCAATTCGGGAATCCAATTGAACAAACCAGACTTTATTTCAGTAGCGAGTCCATTTCCAGTAACAAGGAAACAGTCTGGTTGATGTTTCCTGACTATCTTTGCTACCTCTTCCTGCCATCTTAGTGTGGTGATTTTTCCAGAAAACGCAATAATATCTTGATCTCCGACATTTTGCAAATGTCTCAGTATTATATCTTCTACTTCACCATAAGTCAAGTGACGTCCGTTGGGAAGATTCCTCGCACTTGCCAAGTCATCTTTAATTCTATATCCATTGATATCAATTATATGAGACTCTGCGCCATATTGTCTAGCGATTGCAGCTAAAATACCAGGACCTTCTGGTGGTGTGTTGGGGCACGCTGTTTCTCTTAAGGGCATATTTATGAATGTAATTTTAATACCTTTAAATTGGTCGTATGAAAAATCTTCCACTAACTCGGACGGCTTAATAAACATCTCTTCCTCTAAAAATCTACAGATATTATAACACAGTTTATTTTCACAGTCAAGTGAAAATGCTTATTTTTATTATTTAGGACAATATTTTTGGCAATTCATTTGATTCGTAGGATAAATTATTCACTACAATGTCGTGCCTCGTTGCAATTTCGCAAAGATATTTCAAATCATTTAGCATTTGAGATTGCTGGTGGGGTGATTCAAATCCCGATATGTCGGCAGGCAAATCAACTCCAGCGTGACTTTTTCCCGTCTTTTTCAATGCCTTTGTATATGACATATCGAATCCAGTTACATCAACGGAGTCGCATCCAAGCCATAGGGCAAAAGCTATCATGTGGTTTGTCACAGTGTTGCAGTGAGAATAAGGTTGTTTGCAATTATATTTTTTCGCCAACATAAGCTGAAGCATTTTTACTTCCCATAACCACGGCGACACTAAATCGAGTTTTTCTTTTTCCTCCGCTATTTCCAATAGTTTTAGAAATTCATATTTTCTTGGCACCGATATTAGGACATTAATATCTTTGTCCATACAAGCTTCAAAAGGTTCTTTTAAGGCATCATACGAGTTCGCAGCACACCAGAAATCAGGAACAAAGTCATCAAAAAAACTTATCTTCTGAAAATCGTTGCAAGTAATCTTGACGTGCTGTTCGTAATCTTCTTTATTCGTTTGAAGAAGAGTTGGTCCATGCCCCATGACTATTGCCTTTTTACCCTTGCAAGAATCCTCTAAAGACAACAGCTTGTCAAAGCCGCTAAGAAAATGGTTTCTGATATTCGAGATGTCTTGCTTTTGTAAGGGAGTGTCTCCAGTATTGTCAATCAGAGAACTTAAATTCACGCCCTCTATGTATTGTCTGAATTTGTGCATAAAATATTATCCCATTACCAAATAAAATTGTTCTTATAATAATCAACGATTGGCTCTATCTCTTCATCAAAAACCTTTTTAGGATTCCATCCGAGGGCTCTCAGCTTTTCATCGTTCAGAGCATATCGGACGTCCTGTCCTTGTCTGGAATATGAGAAATCGACATATTGCTTCCAGTCATCAGTGTTGTGATGGGCGGACACTATCTTTCTGACTGTCTCTGCATTTGTTTGTTCGAATCCGCCCGCAACGTTATATATCTCATTAACGTTGTTAGAATCGATAATAGTCATCACTGCTTCCGCTGTGTCATCGGCGTGGAGCCAATTGCGGATTGGAGTTCCACCGTTATGAAGTCTAACCTTTCTCTCTCTAATCATATTCTTTACTGAGAGGGGAATGAGTTTTTCTGGGTATTGTCCAATTCCATAATTGTTTGTGGGGCGTAGTATAACATATTCTATATTATATGTTCTCGCCCATGCTAAAATGAGCATGTCTGCGGATGCCTTAGACGCAGAGTATGGATTGCTTGGATGAAGCAAGTGCTCTTCGGTATGTTCTCCGTTCTCGATGTCGCCATAAACCTCATCGGTGCTGAAATGGAATAGTATCGGACGTCGGTTGCAGTTCTCTGGTCTGTTGCGTATTAAGTCCAGAAGGTTTCTGACTCCCATAATATTACTACTGATGAATTCTCCACTGTCTATAATACTGTTCCCAACGTGAGATTCCGCAGCGGTGTTTATAACATAATCACAATCATAGAGGTGTTTCAAATTTTTGATATCCTCCTCTAAAAATGTGAAGTTGGAATATTCCGAGAACTCCTTTATTAGATTTCTGTTGGCGGCGTAGGTACACTTGTCAATACCATACACCATCCACCCACGTTCGAGACACTTCTTAGTGACATACGAGCCTATGAATCCAAGGCATCCCGTTACATATACCACTTTCATCACAGTTCTCCGAAAAAGGAGTCAGCAACTCTTTGTATATAATCTAACTTTTCTTCAGTTATTCCTATAAATGTTCCCAGAAAGAATGAGTTAAATGTAACTATCTTAGCAACTGGGAACATATCTCCCAAATCACCATACGGTTCTGCTAAGTGATTGTAGCCAGGGTGAGCCAATATATTTCCCGCAAAATAGGAGCGAGTTTGAATCTTGTTTTTCTCTAAATGAGATACGATATCTCCTCTTTCGAATGGAGCGCCTTCCTTGACTGTCAATAAGAATGCGAACCAGCATGGATCTGCCTTATCGGTAGCCTCTGGTAGATAGAGGTATTTCTCGTATGGTTTAAATATCTCATAAAGTCTTGCGAAGTTTTTCCGTCGAGCTTCGTCGAATTCTGGTAGTTTGTTTATTTGTTGGAGTCCCATTGCTGCTTGCAAATCTATCGGCTTTAGGTTGTACCCAATCTCATCGAAAACATATCGGTGATCGTAAACAGCTTCGGGCATTCCAGTCAACCAGTTCTTAAACCTATTGCCGCAGGCAGTTCCGCCAGTTACATTTCCAGGTTTAGCACTGTTGCAATAACATGCTCTACCCCAGTCTCTAATACTTGTTATTGTTTTGTTCAGTCGAACACTGTCCGTCGCTACGAACCCACCCTCACCCATAGTCATATGATGGGCGGGGAAGAACGAACAAGTAGATATGTCTCCAAATGAGCCCAGCTTCTTGCCATCGTAAAATGAACCCAGAGCATCGCAGGCGTCCTCCACGAAAATGAGTTCGTGCTTTTTAATCAACGCCATCAACCTGTCCATATCTGGCGGGTTCCCCAGAACATGGGCGAACATTATTCCTCTGATGTCTGGATCAGATTCGAGTATAGCCTCTACTTGATCTAAGTCTAAATTCAAATCAGGAAGAG
>Ga0233437_1005628_pt1 | contig 13424 bp, 14 predicted proteins | sample SI_122_August201_FD_182714 | JGI IMG/M metagenome (GOLD analysis project Ga0233437, IMG submission 182714) | Seawater microbial communities from Saanich Inlet, British Columbia, Canada - SI_122_August2016_200_MG | ecosystem: Environmental > Aquatic > Marine > Inlet | place: Canada: British... | reverse complement strand
CTACCAGGAGTTGCACTACCTAAAAACTCATGCAGACGCCAGTTATTATAACACTCGGTGAAGCTTGTACAAAGTTGGGTAAGATGTCGAAACCCTCGGATAATGGCAACTTTTTTCAACCATTCATATTTTAGGGTTTCGATCACACGTTCCGTTACAGCAATGCTTCCGTGTTGTCCGACTGCACCATATCGAATTTTCACATCATATAAATCAATGAATTCTCTAAAAGCAGCACTCGTAAAGACACTTCCTTGATCAGAAATGAGAGGCTTAGGTTTTCCGCAATTTTCAAATGCTATTTCAAGTGCGTCAATTACTCTTCCGGCATTTGATCCTTCAAGCGGTGCTATCGTAACAACTTTGCGAGAAAATCGATGGGGAGCGCCAAGGATCTTTTCTGAATTGTTGATGCTGGGATTCAAAGATGTATCAGATGTATCAGAAGCAAGCGTATCTAGTACTTAAGAAAATATCGTTCACTACACCCGGATAAAAAGAAACAGCAGTCGTGGATGACTTTTCTGAAGAATCATCGTGATGTGATTTCCGCAATGGACTTCTTAATTGTTCCAACCATTAATTTCAATATCCTGTTCGTATTTTTCATTATTGATCACAAGAGAAGGAAGATCATCCATTTAAATATCACTAATCATCCTTCAGCATTCTGGGTGATTCAGCAACTTCGTGATGCATTCCCTTTTTGATCAGATTCCCAAATTTCGCATAATGGATCGAGATAGTATTTTCTCGCCAAGAATAAAAGGATTTCTTGAACGACAACCTGGAATAAAACCAAAGGTCACATCATACAAATCGCCCTGGCAAAATGGTGTGGCAGAAAGATTGGTAAAAAGTATTAGAAATGAGCTGCTAAATCATGTTGTTGTCTTCAATGAAGATCACCTCCGACGTTTAATGCGAGAGCATGTCGGTTATTACTATAAGGATCGATGTCACCTTTCTTTGAACCGGGATTCACCTATGGGTAGGAAAGTTGGCAGTAAACATTCCAAAAATGCAAAAGTTAAATCCAATGAAATTTTCTCTGTTCCCGATAAATACTTGCTAGGATATCTCTATTTTATGCTTCGATATGATTTTGATGAGGTACATCTTGCATTTGCGCTAAACCTGTAATGATCAGAAAAAGTCATGCAATTACCCTGATGGACTGTCAGTTTCTTATTGACTATCTACAACTAGAGTATGTATGATATACATATGAAAACGGTAAAATGGAACAAGGAGAAGAATCAGAAACTGTTGCGCAGTCGTGGAGTTTGCTTTGAAGACGTTATTGTTGCAATTAAGGAGGGTGGGTTACTGGACACAGTAAAACATCCAAATTGGAAAAGATATCCGAAACAGTTCTTGTATATCGTCAAAGTACAGGGATACGTTTATATGGTTCCATTTGTAGAAGAGACGGAATACATCTTTCTTAAAACAATAATCCCAAGTCGAAAACATACAAAAAGGTATTTAAAAAATGATTAAGTTGGACAAGAGAGCTTTCGAACCTTTGGATGATGAAGAAAGAGAATTGATCGAGGCTGCTGAAAAAGACGAACTTGAATCAGTTCCAAATCCAGAGGAATTCGAAGCAGAAGCTCTAAAGGCAATTAAAAATACGTTTGAGAAAAAGAAAAAAATAACAATCAATCTTTTTGAAAATGACATTTCCATTATAAAGAAGCAGGCATTAAAAGCAGGGATACCTTATCAAACTTACATATCCAGTTTGATTCACAGGTATACATCCGGAATATAGTCAAACTGAATAATAATTGGAAGGAATTTGCATTACCCATTTCAACTGTAATAATATGGAATTAAATCAATAACATATGTGTTTTGGTGCATCAGTACACTCTAAGTCACATTTTCCTTTCACTTTTGAAAAGTTTAATTCAAATATGCATAAAAACAGTGCGATAGCTTTTCGTGTGAGCGATTCCCGCCACCTCCACCATACCTTAAGGGATGCCTACGGGCAGTAACCACCGGGCTTTGCGTCCATATTACCCATTTCTATAAATACCATTTTTTCATATTTACGTACACTCTCACGTACACTCTACCTCAGAAATCACGGGCTTTTGCTGTCTTTCGGTTAGGTTCAGGTGGTCACACTCCTTTTGGGTTTTTCAAAAAACCGGGGAGTGAAAAATGACTTCAAAGAACCCTACCTTCATAGTTAGCAATGGTAAGGGTTCTAGCTACTTATTCCACACTATCATCCCTAGAGACAAAAGATATTTCCTAAACAATTCCAAAGAGATACGAGTTTCCTTACTCACTGGACTAAAAACCGAAGCCATTCGTATTGCCCAAGTGCTTAAAATTAAAGTAGATTTTATTTTCGAAGACATTAGAAGTGGAAATAATTCAATGACTTGTGTAGTTTTAATTAAGCGTGAATTGAAGGCTCATTTAAACCTGATCAAGGCCAATGATTATAACGGTGAAAGGGTAATTCAGGGTCCACCTCCACCATACTTAACATCAAAAATTAAATTACCGATGGAACAAAAACTCGTTGAGGATTACGTTACCAAACTAAAATATAAGGATATTTTAGACTTCTGTGAGGATAATGATCTTGATTATGTTAAAGATGATGATTTTCCGAAGAAGCATATTCGAAAGGCAAGACAAAACCTAATTAAGAAAATAGGTGAGGATATCGGATACTATGAAGTTGCTATTGAACTTTCGAGGGATATTTTATTTGGTCACTTGTCTGATTTGGACTTTGAGGGGTTTAAGAAGTTTTTTGATTTCTTCAAAATTGATGATAGTGAGATTATGGAAATATATGATCCCCAAGGTGACATGTCAATCGAACAATTGGTTTCACTTCTGGAAGAAAATAACGACATTATTCCAATTACCAAGAAAATTGGAGTTCGGGGGTTGTTTGCCAGCAATAAGAATGAACCCGAAGTTGGTGATAAAATAGATTCGGTGGAAAAACTTTGGAACGGTCTTAAATCTAAGGGAAATCATTCTACTGATCTTAGTAAGAACGATGTATTAGAAGAAGATAAATCACTCGGGGAAAAGCCAGGAAAGGTACAGAAAATATCGAAAGTCGCTGAAGAATATTTCGAAGAAATGAAAGTCAGTCAGGTTTGGAATTCAAAATCAGAATTGGAAAAGAGAACCGCCATCAATAAGCTGATTGAAATAGTTGGAGACATTGGAATGAAAGTCACAAATAAAAAGAAGGCGCAGGATGAAAGAAAGCCATTCACCGATGCGGATTTAAAAAAGATATTTGATCCCGAAAGATATTTGCGGGAAACGGCTGAAAGTTCATTCAGGTATTGGGTGCCACTTTTAGGATTGTTTACTGGTGCAAGAATCAATGAGATCTGCCAATTGCATATGAGTGATATTAAAATGGTGGATGAGCTCTGGTGTCTGGATATCAACGATAATGGTGACTCTAAGAACCCCAAAAAGTTGAAGAATAAATCATCCGCTCGAGTGATTCCGGTTCATCCCAAATTGATTGAGTTAGGTTTGATTGATTTTGTGAAAAAACAGAAGAAATCCAAAGTGGTGAGACTGTTTCCAGAACTGACCTTGAGAATTGATAGATTCTACAGAAAACCGGGACGGTGGTTTAATGAATCCTATTTGAGGAAGAAGATAGGGATAAAAGATCCTGACAAGACATTTCATAGCTTTAGGCATACAGTTATCAATGGATTAAAGCAAAAAGGTGTTGGGGAAAGTTACATTAGTGACTATGTTGGACACAGTTCGGGAGAATCTGAGACGTTCGGTAGATACGGAAAGCAATACAAGCCGAAAGTGTTGATGGAAGAGGTAGTGCGAAAGATTGAGTATAAACTTGATGTTAAGAAATTGACGAAATGAACTCCTGGGGCATAATTCTGGAAATTCAATGACTTTTGGTCGGTATGGGAAGAGTTATTAGCCTAAGGTATTGTTGAAAGAGGCTGTGAAGCGGATTAACTATAAAATAAATTGGGGTGATTTAATTCAGAAATAATGCAAATACATTCGTAATATTTAAGTGCTCGGTATTAAAAAGTACAAAAATCCCTGAAAATTCTTATTTTATAGGGGATTCACAAGGATTAATTAAATTAATTTTCTATAAATCGTCAATGTGAATAGTCCAGGTTTCTTTGCTTCCCGTAACTTTGATATGTTTTTTGATAGAATTTCTATTGTTTGTAAAATCTCTTGCAAATACTTCCCAATCTCCAATGGTTATTGGTATTTCAAACCACCCCTTATTATTTGAGCTTCCCCATGAATAAGCTCCGTCTTTTCGCCTTGCTGCAATACTTTTGTTCTTAGCAATTTTGCCATTACGAAATTTTATGGTCCCTATTAGTTTTTTATAGGCCTTTTCAAAAAGGATAACAATTTCGTCTTTTGCTGGGACTTGAAGTTCCGCTGACCATCCATAATTGTCTACATAATCTTTCAATGAACTTGTTTCTGTATTGTAGACAATACATCTAGCATCCGCACGTACTGAATTATTACCATATAACCACTTGCCCTTAAAAGGTAGTATCACTTTAAACCTACCTTGTTCATCAGACATAACATCGAGCCTAACCCCTTTTGAGGTAAAAGCTATTCCGACACCCCAAACAGGTTTTCCATCACTTGTTATAACAATTCCATTTACTTCATTTGAATTTTTATTCTCTTTTTCGGGTAAAGCATCCGTCATTTTGGTTGTTTTTTCGAATAAAAAATGTATTTTTGTCGTTTTATTATCTCTGATACGAGCCGTCTCTTTTATACTTATATAGTCTTTCTTCTTTGCTTCTATAGTGTAGATACCTGGATCCAAACTAACAGTGAGCGGACTTTCACCTTCTAATATATTATTAATGTAGATTTTTGCTTTGGTGGGTTGTGTAATGATTTCTATTTGTCCTTTGTTTTGTTCAAATGAATTAATCGGCTCACTATTGGATCGGTTTTTATTAATCTCAGAACCTTGAGTAAAATAAAAATCTCCTGTCAAAGACGATACGTCCCAAGGTGTTTGCTTATTTTGTGACTCTCTCAAAACATCTTTTCGAACTTCCATCATCATCTTGGTTAATGGTAGTTCTGGTACCTGCATTTGTTGAATAAGTTGACCTGTAAATAAACCGTTTCTTCCTGTTCCATCAGCTGCTATAGATCCTGGTGCAGTTGCAAATGAGACAAAAGATCCTTTCGGGGCATCCATCTGAGCCAATCCTTTATTTGATGAACGAAAGGATCTAGTAAAAGGATTATTACGACATGCATCTAAGAATACCATATTTAAATCGTTCCCCCCTTCCTCCATTTTGCTTAACACACGATTTGCATTAACAGATTCGTATTTAATATCACTTTCAGCTTCGATATTGGCACCGATTGGGATTAGATAATTTACTCCATTCACTTGCATACCATGACCAGCATAAAAGAATAATCCTACACCCCCAGAACGTAATTGTTTTCCGAATGCACCGATAGCTTTTTCCATTTGACGTTGGGTGGCATCCGTAAGCAAAGTGACCGTAAATCCTTTCTGCTTCAATACGGATACCATATCGTTAGCATCATTAACTGGATTCTTTAACGGAGCAGATTGATAATTTGCATTACCAATTACTAGTGCTATTCTGTTTGATTTTGAAGTGACATCAATACCACGTTCCGCAAACACCACGGTGGACACGGTTATTGTCAAAAACAGAAAAAAGAATTTTTTAAAACACAACATTTAAACCCCGGTCACTAATTTAATAAAGAAAATAGAATGAGTGGAATTGAATTTTATTTTCACGAGAAGTGTAAGGGATTCGTACAAAAAAAGCAATAAAGACAAAACCGGTTTAGCACCAAACGGATTTAATGCCAGGACATAATTAAAAAGGAGTAAAGGTGTTGTTCATGGGAGTCAATAACTTTTGGTCGGTATAGGAAGAGGTATCAGCTAAGGTGCTAATGAAGGAGGTTGTGACGAGAATTGAATTCGAGTTGGATTTTGGGAAGTGATAAATAATAATGAAGTAAATATGGAAGAATAGTAATTTTAAATACCAAAATGCTTTAACAGAATTTCCGGACCTTATATTTTCGAAATAAATATGATCAATCACTATTATCCATGATTATATCTTCTCATTTTGTATCAGGTGTCCTCTGACTCCAAGCTTTCACTGCTTCTTCTTGTGATTCAAAGTCATCTGTTTCAACATGTACGGGACAATCATCATTCATACACGCAACATTCCAAACCATTATCGCTTTTAATTTATACTTATCGATCTTAGGCTCCTTACCACAAAATGGGCATGTTAATAAGTTGCTGTTATTCATCTTTTCCTTTATTTGTTCAATCTTCTTTATTCGGAAATCCCGTCACAAAAGCATTTGGGAAACCTAGATACATTTTAGAAAGCTAGAATTTCATATCTACCATGGCCTGTCTTGCAGTTCTCCATTCCTTTTCCCACAGTTTTAAAGTCAACTCATCAATTTCAGGAAATGCTTTTTGGAGTTTATTTATGTCAATCTTCTCCAGTTGGTTGTTCTTTATTACTACATTTTTATCGAGGTAATTGATAACGGGTACTTTTTCTTCTTGATTCATTTTTTCTTTCAGTTGGTGTTATTGTTTTTAGCTGGCTAAGGATTTATTTTGATTTGCTATCCTTTAACTTAAAAATTTTAATGTGTTGAGTTTAGAATATTCTTTATTTTTTTCTTCAGTCTATAGGAAAATCTTTTATCTTTTAACATTTTTTCTAATGGTGCTCGAATTTTCTCCAGTGGGGAATCACCCAAAAATTGAAATATATCTGATATCCATTGTCTTGTAGTGTTATTTGAAGGTGTACGATAAAGTTCGTCGATTAATTGAGGAATAAGTAATTCTCTATTCTTCGCAAGTTTAAGATGCCTTAAAAGTTCTTTTCTAGAGTGAACTTCCTCAATGGTCTTAGGGGGAAGTAGCTGCTTGAAATAAATGGACAGTTCCTTAAAAGCTTTGTTATTTCCAAGTACAATTAATCCACAAAGATTGGATATTGCAACTTTTTGCTCTCCTGGATCAGAATTTTTCAATTGAGTTGCATATTTTTCGACTGGTACTGTCTTCCAATCAATGTTTCTGATTTTTTCTTCCAAGATAACTTCCTTGTATGTTTCAAAATCAAGGTTACCAGTTTTACCTAAACGGGATAATTCAAGCCCTAATGGGCTGTTATCATCAATTTCCACTTCTTCAAGTTCCTCAAATTCATCACACGGTTCTTTTTCTCCTGTAAACTTCTTGAGATTAATTAAGTCTTGGCAGGGAGCGGAATCCGGATCTTTCAATAATTCATCAATAAAAGGATCGAAGACTTGGTCACTAATACAGATTCCGAATTCAGTTGGTTTACTATAACTTATAAGAAAAAACTGATTACAATTAAAGCAAATCCGTTCTAATTTTTCTTTTGCCATTTCAATATCAATATCCTTTTTTATTACCAAAAAACTGACTGATGTGGGTACCCACTCTGGGCTCTTTTCAACTTTTCTTCCATTTAGTCAGCTTTGGAAGATTGCGTTTCCAATCAATTTACCCCTTATTCCTGAGATACTAAGGTTTTATACTGAGTAGCCCATGAATTGGGCGGTTTTAGACACAGTCCATCATTTCTTACAAATGCACACACCGAGGACATATCCATATCTCTACAAACCTGCGGGCTTGAACGCCTACATCCCTGAGTCTGAATCATGGAGTCTTCCGGGTGTAAAGGTGTATTTCGATCAACTTTCATTTCTTTTTTTGATTCTCGGATTGCACAATCTGCACGGTTTGAATGTGGTCTAGTAGTCCAGATGCGGGTTCGTTGTGTAGACCTTGAGGAACCAGTTCGCCTTTAAATGTTTTTACCTTTGTTTAAAATTTTAATCGTTACCAGTAAATTTATAACGAATTAAGATATAACTCGGAAAAAATGTTTTAATCTTACCCTATGTTATTAAGTTTTTCTTTTCCAATTATCTGAAATTTTCCTCTCTTTTTGAGCTTTTATGAGGGCATTGCAAAACAAATTATAGTAAGGAACTACTATCAAATAAACTTCTACATTGTCTTTAATATAAAATCCGGTTTCAATAGATTCGAGGCGTTGGGAGACTAATGCAACACCACCTTTTGAGGTTTTCAGAAAATACTCATGAACCAAACCATTTCTGATTGCATCAGTAAAATGAATCTCTTTCTCTTCATAGTTAATTAATTTTGTCAAAGAATTCTTGCCGCCCATGTATTTAATGAAATCTAGTAAACATTCAAAATTATTAGATCGGGAATCTCCATTATGAAAAAGCTGTCTTCCACATATTTCTGAATAGCAAATAGAAGCAGAGAAAATCTGTTTGAATATGCCTGTTTCCTTCAAAAACATAATATCTTTGATGATGTGATTCAATTGTATCAAGAAGTGTTAGCCATTGATAAATCGTTAGCCGACAAAAACCCTAGTGTTTATTTACCTAATGTTGCAATAACACTCATCAATTTGGGAATTTTGTATTTTGATAAAAATGAATTTTCTGAGGCATTTGTGAAATATCAAGATGCATTGAAAATAAGTAGGTCGTTAGCAAAAAACAATCCCAGCGTTTATTTACCTTCGGTAGCAGGTACGCTTAACAATTTAGGGAATTTGCATTCTAAAAAAAATGATTTTTCCGAAGCGCTGGTAAATTATCAAAAAGCATTGAAGACTTATCAGTCGTTAACGAAAACAAATTCTAGTGCTTTTTTACCTATTATCGCAATGACACTAGCCAATTTAGCTAATTTGTATTCAGTTAGGAATGACATTTCCACGGCGCTAGAGAAATATGGAGAAGCAATGAAAGTGTATCAGTTGTTAGCGGAAGATAACCCCAATACTTATTTACCTGATGTTGCTGCCACACTTCACAATTTGGTGGTTTTGCAAAAAGCTAAAAATTTGTGAGCTGTTATTGGGGGGCAGACCAAAACAGATGATGCAATAACAATTTATAGAATTGAAGTATTAGTCAATAAATCTCCTTAAAGCTTCGTTTTCAATAGCAAAAAAGCAAATTTAAGAAATCAGGAAAAATAAAGTTAAATTGCATACACAAAAAACAAACCCAAAATGAAAACTCCTGTAACTGCATTATTTTACCCGGCCTGTTTGTTAAAAGAGCTTGGTGACATCACCCAAAAACTAAAATACCCCATGTGCCAAATGGAATTGGTGGTCACTATTGATTATCATTAGAAATATCATGGTGAAGGGTTTAATGGCGGGCTTAAAGGGGAATATAGGAAGAAGAAATAATGACAAATTTACTATTCTAAGAGATCCAAATAATTACTGAATACTGAAAACAAAAACGTAGTGGTGGTCTTTTAAAATTTCCAATGGTTAAGGGGGAGTGCTGCCCCATTTCCTATTGGGTTGTTGGATAAGGCGTTGTTCAACCGACGAATATCCTGGGTTATTGATCTGGATATGTAGCCTAAGCTTTCATGCTGGATTTTTTGATATTCTCTGGCTTCATTTTCCATAATAAAACTATATCGGCCGGAGTATAGGAAGATTCAAACCTTTCTAACCAATACATTTCTCCCTTTATCGGGATCACCGGATCTAGGTCAAATTGTTGGCACAATTCATTCACCTTTTTTTTCCAGGCAGTGAAGCCGATTTTTTTGTTGTAGGTCTTAATATATTCCATCACTCTGTATTTCAACGCTCTAGGAAGAATGTTGACTGGTTGTAGTTTGTTGAATATTATTTATTATTTTTTCTAACAGACCAGGATGGAAACATCAATCTATTGATGAGGAAAATTAATGGTAAATCAATTCAAACCGCTGGAACCTTTACCTCCTAAAAAGAATTATTCTCCGGATGTTCTGGGGAAGGTGTTTAATTCCAACTGATCCAGAAACAACTATTAGAATAAAAAGAACTCTTATCCTTATATAACTATGAATCAACGCCCCATTTTCAAACTATCCTTTTCCAACATTATCTGGATTGTCTTAATAGCTTTCATAACATATCAGATAGCTTTTACTTGGGTTCCTCTTTACCAACAAGCAACGTTACTCCAAGGAACAGACGTTTCCAGAATTCAAATAGAAGATGAAAACGGGCAATTGATTTATCTTTCAAAATTTGAAGGGAAACCCTTAATTATCAATTTCTGGGCATCTTGGTGTATTCCATGCCGATTGGAAATTCCACTTCTGAACGCCATCTATCCTAGCCTTCTGGAAAAAGATAAACAATTGATCGGTGTTAATCAAAGCGAATACCAGGAAACGATTGATAAGTTCCGAAAAAATACTTCTATTGTATTTCCTGTCTACAGAGAAAACGGAGAGCTTTCAAGAAAGTTGAACATTCAAATCATTCCTGCCCTTGCTGTTATTGATAAAAACGGAAAAGTTCAAAGTATCACCTATGGGTTTCGTCCCTGGATACAAGCTTATTTGCTGTGGTGGATTTGATTTACCTTATGTGAACATTGACAGATTCTGGACCATTACATTAATATTCTCGAAACTGGATCTTTGTTAAACCCTATCAATACACTGGAGAAAAGGAAGATTCAGAATTATTTAAATACTATGGGTAATTGAATACACTAACAAAGGAGCAAAATTATTATGAAAATATCTAAAATAGCATCACTTGCTGGAATCGTATTATTGGTTGGGGCTTTTATTTGGTGGCAACAAACATTTGGGTTAGACTTTGATTACATTAAATGTCTTGCGGTTAGTGATGGAGCCTGTCGATTGAGTGGTATCGGGAAGATGTTTGGTGGAGCCGGATACAATCCTGTTATTTTCTGGATTGGATTGATTTGTTTAGTAGCGGGTTATGTGTTGAAAAAGTTTAAGATTTTGTAATCTGGCACTAGGATCTCATTTATAACAGTGATAACGGAAAGCTTTCAAGGAAGTTGAACATTCAAATCATTCCTGCCATTACGGTCATTGACAAAAACGGAAAGGTTCAAAGTATCACCTATGGGTTTCGTCCCTGGATACAAGCTTATTTGCTGTGGTGGATTTGATTGAATGTTATGATCAAATTTAGAGTATTGGGTGATCCATACTTTTCCTATAATCGCCTACATGTTTAAAAATTGTAATCTTCAGATTGGATAAAAAATTATTCTTCCATGTAATTGTTACTGATTTTTATATTCACTAATTTTACTCAAAAGCTCAGTTTTTCTCTGTTCAAAGGACTTCATCTCAGATTTTAGTCTCCTTAACTCCTTGTTGATTAGCTTCAACTCCTGTGTATCTTTTTTCTTCTCAAGGTAATCCGTGCCATATTTCTCACAAACGAGTTTTTCTACTTCGCTTCGAACAAGCCTTAGATATGGGTTTCCGTGTATATGGTTATGCCTATATTGAAGTTTACCCTCATTGATTGCCTCAAAAATTTCATCCTGTGTAAGTTCAAATTCTTTGCGAGCGGATTTGTCACTGAATGTACCTCCTTTTATTGTCCAAACGGAATCGTTCATTTTCTTTTCCAAATTCAAAAGTTCTTAAGTATTATTTTTCTTCATCTTTATAAACATAAGTAGGCCCAGAGAAAGCAATAAACTAACTAATGGAATTATAAACTAATGCCATTCATCGTGCTTTAGGTCATACCATAATTGATGTTGATTACGATATGATAAGAAACTAACAGCTTAATAAGATCCAAACAACAGAAAAGCTATCAACATCATTGAGATCAAAGGGGGGAAATTGTTTTTAGTCCAAATTAACATTCTAAATTTTTTAAAACAATATCAAACGTTACCCATTTTATTAATTGAGTTTGTTTTAATCTCACTAGTCCGGTCATAATACCTAACCATCTGGGTTGATTTGTGAAGTGTGGCGTTCATTATTTCACTCTGCGTGTCTCCTCTTTTATTTGCGAGGGTGATAAAAGTTGATCTTAGGGTATGAAATGAGATTTTGCCCAACCCAATTCTTATTCCATACCTTTTAAGTGATTCATCAACTGCCTGAGGACTGACCGGAAAAAGATAATCATCTACATCTATCCCACCTAACGTTTCTAAATATTCTTGTAATATGCATTTCAACTGGGAAGTCAATGGCAAATGGTAGATGGTTTCATCGGGTCCCTTCTTGGATGGTATAATTTTAACTGTCTGTTTATCAAAGTCGATATCTTTCCACCTCAGATTCAAAAGTTCACTGATCCGCCGACCTCCTAAAAGTAAGGCACATTGACAAAGTACCAAAAGCCGGGGGTTATTCTTTGATTTACCCAACGCCTGTTTCAATTTAAACCACTGCTCCAAATCAAGAGCCGGAGTAACACCCTTATTTCGTATAAGCTTATATTTTTCACTGTTAAGTTTTGGCACAAATGTGATTAATTTCGGGAAGTTAAAATGTAAAAAATTAAACCAGACTTTAATAGATGCCCGTTTTCTTTGCAAAGTTGCTTTACTCAAGTTAAGTTCATCTAAAAACTGTTCACAGACTACTTTTAATTCCGGTGAAATCAATCTCCCTAAATCACCGATGGTAATAATGTTGGTTACTGATAGAAAAATTGTAAACTGGGATAAGTTAATCTGTTTAGCTCTTCTGATGTGGGCGTTCACAATTTCTGATAAATGCACTTCAACAGTTTTAGAAAGTGGAATATTGATACCTTGACTATTCCAACGGTTTTCTTTTGATTCTCTGATCTGGGTTATTGAGGTCAGGTTTTGAGTGTCAATTATTGGAATATTCGTTTCCATGTCGTTCATAGTTGCTACCTCCGCTGGTATTCATTAAATGTTAAACCTTGATATAAGTGAGATTATATCAAGGTTTGGATTTAAATTTTTTTGCCTCAAAATTGCACAAAACTTTCAATTTAAAGAGGCATTGATTAAGGTTCATCAGGAATTGCTTAAATTCAATCGCCTATGAAATCCACAATTACACTTACTGCCTGATAAAAATCGTCGTCATCCCGAAAGCCTGTAAACCGAATTGGTTTCCCGGCCTCTTCATATAGTATTACGTATTCGAAACCCAACAACTCGCACTTTTCTTTATCAGCAGCATCATTGGCGATATGTCTTTCCGTGAATTCTTCAATGGGAAGTATTTGTACAAGATTCAGATATTCAGAGGGGCAGTTGTAGTGTAGGAGAACATCACATTTTTGATCCAGATAATATTTGATGGAATTCTTTTCCGGTTCTGTTGTTACATAATGACGTTTACTTTTCCAAATCAATGTAGAATCGATGTGGGTCATTAGTACGGTGAAGCTATACCCATCTTCATCTTCGTCTCTCCTGTAAATAGCCAAAGAGTCGTTGCCATAAGTTTCCAGCCTCTCGGG
>Ga0233437_1005624_pt1 | contig 13429 bp, 13 predicted proteins | sample SI_122_August201_FD_182714 | JGI IMG/M metagenome (GOLD analysis project Ga0233437, IMG submission 182714) | Seawater microbial communities from Saanich Inlet, British Columbia, Canada - SI_122_August2016_200_MG | ecosystem: Environmental > Aquatic > Marine > Inlet | place: Canada: British... | reverse complement strand
AGAGTATAAAATTGAACCAGAATAAGAAGAAGGCTTCTTAGGATGTTCTATATAAGAAATTTTAAAAAGTTGTCAGAGGTTTTGGGGTGATAAATTATGAGAAATAAAATAGTATATGTTTTTTTAAGAGACAAAATTGTTGGAATTGATTCAATTTTACCATTTTGTATGGAAATTCATGGCAGGTGCGGTTACGTGGTTAATTTTATATCTTTTGAGTTAGAGACATATAAAAATATAATGGGAGAAAACATAGTAATAAAAGATGCAATAAATTCTATTGGGAGAATAGATCATGTCTCATCAGACAGGTATAAGTCAAAAATTATATCAAGATTATTTATTATTTATTATTTGATTAAAGTTATATTTAATGTTTCAGTTAAAGGTAGTTATATTGTGCACTCGGAACATTTCCATGTAAAACCGTTTGTTTGGATTAGATGGCTGTTTAAAAAGAAGAATATCATTTTTATGGAGAAGAAGTCATTTAATATTAAAATCAATAACGAAGATATAAATTTTGAAAATCAAAACCTAGACGTTGTTTATAAAAATAGAATGACTTATGATGAAATATCTGAATATGGTATAGAAATGTATTTAAAACCTCCATTGCTATATGCAGGAAAATTAATTGGTCATGATAAAGATTGGAACTACTTTAAACATCCATCAGCGGCTAAATTAAAAAAAATAGTTTTTAATGATATACGTAAGAATAGGTATTGGATTGAATTTATAAATAAACATTCAAATAAATATATTGAAAATGAAATGCCTTTAGTGGAGTTCGAAAGCGGAAAGATACTTGTTTTTATAGCTACCAGAATTACACGCACTACTGATCTTGATGCTCTCATTGAGTTTGCTGGAGCATTGAAGTCATTGTCTAAATATACATGTACTTTTCCACTCTTTATCAAGTTGCATACGTATTCAGATGTGGAATTTATCAATGAGTTATTCGATCTTACAATAGGAGAAAAAAATAGAGAGAGATGTGTTTTTACAAAACTTCACCCTGTAGTTCTTGCAACTAGAGCTACAGCATCAGTCTTTGCAAATGAAGGGTCAATTATGAATGAATTTTCTAAATTCAAAATACCAGTTATTGATTTACAGATACATGAAGATATTTTATTAAAGTCTCATTTGAGTCTGTCTACAAAGTTATCTGGAGATAAATTAATAAAGAGGTATGAGGCAAGAAGAATTATATCTGATTATATTTTTACTGATGCAGGTAGTTTTGATAAATTTATGGAAAAAATGGTTAAATCATCATTTAAGTTGAATGATATAAATACCATTGTCGATGCCTCAAACGATAATGTGCCAAATACGGTATTATGTGATCCTTAAAAGAATAAATAAAATTAATATTAATAGGACTTTATAAAATGAAAGTATCGTTAATTACTGGAGCTGATGGATTCATCGGGTCTACTCTAGTAGAAATGTTAGTAGCTAAGGGTTATCGGGTAAAGGCACTTTCTCAGTATAACTCCTTTAATAATTGGGGATGGTTAGAAGATATAGAATGCAAAAATAAGATTGAAGTATTGACAGGGGATATTAGAGACCCCCATTATTGTAAATTTATCACTAAAGGTGTAGATGTTATTTTTCATCTTGCGGCTTTAATTGCTATTCCTTATTCTTATGTTGCGCCTGATAGTTATGTCGATACAAATATTAAAGGCACGTTAAATATCTGCCAAGCGGCGAAAGAAAATGGCAATATAAGGGTCATTCATACCTCGACAAGCGAAGTCTATGGCACTGCTCAATATGTGCCAATAGACGAAAATCATCCATTGCAAGCACAATCTCCGTATAGTGCAACAAAAATTGCTGCCGATGCCATGGCAATGAGTTTTTACAATGCTTTTAATCTTCCTGTGACCATTGCAAGGCCATTCAATACCTATGGCCCTAGGCAATCTGCCAGGGCCGTTATTCCTACAATAATTACACAAATTGCTAATGGCGAAAAAGAAATTAAGTTAGGAGATGTAACACCCACAAGAGATTTCAATTATGTAGATGATACGTGTCGAGGATTTATTGATCTTGCAGAGTGTGACGAGTCAATAGGGCAAACGGTCAACATAGGATCTAATTCTGAAATTAGCGTAGGTGATACTCTAAATTTAATTAAAGAATTAATGAATAGTAATGTTGAGTTCATAGTTGATAATGAGCGTATGAGGCCAAGAAAATCTGAAGTATTTAGGCTTTGGTGCGACAATTCTAAGATAGAAAAATTAACTGGATTTAAGCCAGAAGTAGGCATTCGACAAGGGTTGCAAAAAACCATTGACTGGATTACTCAACCACACAATCTTAGAAATTATAAGTCAGAAATATACAATGTTTAACAATGTAATACATTTCATTAAAAATATGTATCCAGGTGGTAAGCCCATACCTTTGCACGAGCCAAGGTTTGTTGGCAATGAAAAAAAATATTTAAATGAATGTATTGATTCAACATTCGTTTCATCAGTTGGTAAGTTTGTAGATGAATTTGAAAAAAAAATTGCAAACTATACTGGTGCAAAATATGCCATTGCAACTAGTAATGGCACTTCTGCATTACATGCATCGTTACTACTGGCAAATGTAGGGCAGAGTGATGAGGTAATTACTCAGCCACTTACATTTGTGGCTACTTGTAATGCTATTAGTTATTGTGGCGCTAACCCTATTTTTATAGATGTTGATAAAGAAACTATGGGCTTATCCCCATCTGCATTAAAAGATTTTCTTGAGAATAATACGTCAATTATAAATCAACAGTGTATAAATAATAGCACAGGTAAAGTAGTTAAAGCTTGTGTACCTATGCACACCTTTGGCCATCCGTGCAGGATAGATGAGATTAAAGATATTTGTGATAAATACCATATATTCTTAATTGAGGATGCAGCCGAGAGTTTAGGTAGTATGTATAAAAATAAACATACTGGTACCTATGGACAAATAGGAGTAATAAGTTTTAATGGCAATAAAATAATAACTTCTGGTGGTGGTGGATGTATTATTACCAATGACAAGGAGCTTGCAAAAAAAGCTAAGCATTTAACTACAACAGCTAAAACACCACACAAGTGGAACTTTGACCACGACATGGTTGGCTATAATTATCGTATGCCAAACTTGAACGCTGCCTTATTGGTTGCACAACTAGAAAATTTAGATAGTTTTATAAATAGCAAGCATAAATTAGCGGGAATATATAAGGATTTCTTTAATGGGACTGATTATGTTTTTGTTAAAGAGCCAATAGATAGCAAGTCAAACTATTGGATAAATTCTATCATTCTTGAGGATAGGCAGCAACGAGATGAATTTTTAGATGAGACTAATTCACAAAATATTATGACTCGTCCAATTTGGAAATTAATGAACAAATTGCCAATGTATAATCATGCACAGTGTGGTGATTTAACAAATTCAGAGTGGCTGGAAGAACGAGTTGTTAATATACCTAGTAGTGTAAATATTATGAATGAAATCATCTTAATTGGTGGCGGAGGCCATTGTAAATCAGTAATTGATGTTATTGAGCAAGAAGATCGATTTAAAATTGCAGGAATAGTGGGTAAACCAGAACTATTAGGTTCTAATATTCTAGGGTATTCAGTTATTGGTAATGATGCTGATTTAGGCGATTTGTCAAAGAAATATCAATATGCTTTAATAACGGTTGGTCAGATCGGATCACCAATGCTTAGAATAAAACTATTTGATTTGGCTATCAAAGCAGGATTTATATTGCCTAATGTCATTTCTCCAAATGCTTATATATCCAAATATTCATCTATTGGGAGTGGCACTGTTGTAATGCACAATGCAATAGTTAATGCAAGTGCATCAATAGGAGATAATTGCATTATAAATTCGAAAGCACTGATTGAGCATGATTGCTCAATATCCAAACATTGCCATATTTCTACAAATGCAACCATTAATGGCGGAGTTGTAGTAAAAACTGGATGCTTTATTGGTAGTGGCGCAACAACTAAAGAATCAATTACAATAGAAGAAAATAGTTTTGTTAAGGCTGGAAGTTTAGTGATATGAGTGTATTTATTATTGCAGAGGCTGGCGTTAACCATAATGGATCAGCGCATCTTGCAAAGCAGTTAATTGATGTAGCGGTTGATTCAGGTGTGGATGCAGTAAAGTTTCAGACCTTTAAAACTGAGAATTTAGTGTCTAAAGATGCACAGAAGGCTGATTATCAAAAACATACTACTGATGAATCAGAATCTCAATTTGATATGATAAAAAAACTTGAGCTTGATGCTGATGTGCATAAAGAATTGATTGCTTATTGCCAAGAAAAGAATATCATGTTTCTTTCTACACCGTTTGATCATGACTCAATTGACATGTTAAATAATTTAGGGTTACAAATTTTTAAAATACCTAGTGGTGAAATTACCAATCTACCTTATTTGAGACATATTGGATCATTAGGTAAGCAGATTGTATTATCTACAGGAATGTCAAATCTTGGGGAAGTTGAAGATGCATTGAATATCTTGATTAATGCAGGTACATCTAAAGATAATATTACAGTATTACATGCAAATACAATGTACCCAACACCAATGGAAGATGTAAATCTGAATGCAATGCTCACAATACAAAAAGAGTTTGGTGTTGCTATTGGCTATAGCGACCATACTCTGGGTGTAGAAGTGGATATTGCTGCTGTTGCAATGGGTGCTGCATGTATAGAAAAACATTTTACGCTGGACAAAACAATGGAAGGGCCAGATCACAAAGCATCATTAGAGCCGGAAGAGTTAAAAAATATGGTGAACTCAATTAGAAATATTGAAAAAGCACTAGGCAGCAGTGAGAAGAAACCATCACCAAGTGAGAGTGTAAATATTAATATTGTTAGAAAATCTATAGTTGCTAACCAGGATATTAAAGAAGGTGATTTACTAACCGACAAAAACATTACAGTTAAAAGACCTGGGAATGGGATTAACCCAATGAAATGGGATGAAATTATAGGGACAGTTGCCTCTAAAGACTACAATACAGATGAGTTAATATGACCAAAAGAAAAATCTGCGTTGTTACTGGTACAAGGGCAGAATATGGGTTGCTTTATTGGCTGATGAAAGAAATTGATACCGATAAAGATTTAGAGTTACAAATTATTGCAACTGGTATGCATTTATCTGAAGAGTTTGGTAATACCTATCAACAGATTGAAAAAGATGGTTTTACTATTGATAAAAAAGTAGATATATCGCTTTCATCCGATACTGAGTTGGCAATTAGTAAATCTATGGGTTTAGGAATGATTGGATTTTCTGATGCATTTAACGAATTACAGCCAGATTTACTTGTAGTTTTAGGGGATCGTTTTGAAATCTTCTCAGCGGTGAGTGTGGCAATGATTGCAAAGATACCAGTGGCACACCTACATGGCGGTGAGGCTACAGAAGGTTTAATAGATGAGCCAATTAGGCATTCAATAACTAAAATGAGTCATTTACACTTTACTGCCACCAATGAGTATAGAAATAGAGTTATTCAATTAGGAGAGCAGCCAGATAGGGTTTTTAATGTTGGTGGTTTGGGGATTGACAATATTAATAAATTAAAATTATTGACTAAATCTGATTTTGAAAAAGCCATTGACTTTGAACTTGGTGAGAAAAATTTATTGGTTACATTTCATCCGGTTACCCTTGAAAACTCCACATCAAAAACTCAGTTTCAAGAGTTATTAGATTCTATTAGTGAGCTAAAAAATACAAAAATAATATTTACAAAAGCTAATAGTGATACTGATGGCAGGATTATAAATAGTATGATAGATGCTTATGTTGCTAAGCATGATAATACTATTGCCTTTGTATCAATGGGACAGTTGAATTATCTTAGTGCTTTGCAATTTATGGATGCTGTTGTGGGCAATAGTTCAAGTGGTTTGCTTGAAGCTCCAAGCTTTAAAATTGCAACTATTGATATAGGTGACAGACAAAAAGGACGTATTAAGGCAGATAGTGTGATTAGTTGTTTGCCGAGTAAAGATAGTATTGGAAAGGCATTTAATGAATTATATTCAAAGCAGTTTCAGAGTGCTGTGGGTAAAGTTGAGAACCCTTATGGAAAGGATGGGGCAAGTGAAGAAATTGTAAGAATTATAAAAGATATCAGTTTAGACGGTATTGTCAAGAAGTCTTTTTATGACTTTAAGGGTTTTTCCCAATGAGAGCTGTATTTATTGGCACTGTTGAATTTTCATTGCGATCCCTTGAAAAGCTAATAGGTTTGAATGTAAATTTGGTTGGAGTTATTACTAAAGAGTCTTCATCTTTTAATAGTGATTTTGTAGATTTAAAATCATTGTGCATTTCTAATGGAATTCCTTGTTTATATGTAGATGATATTAATTCACTTGATAGTATTAAATGGATTAAAGATTTAAACCCAGATGTGATTTTTTGTTTTGGCTGGTCATCATTAATAAAAAAAGAAATTTTAAATATTGCCCCAATGGGGGTGGTTGGATACCATCCTACAAAATTACCAATGAATAGAGGAAGGCATCCATTAATATGGGCACTTGCCCTTGGGTTAGAAGAAAGTGCATCTACTTTTTTCTTTATGGATGAAGGCGCAGATACTGGTGATATATTATCCCAAGTTGATTTTGAAATTTCTTACCAAGATGATGCACGAAGTATCTATGATAAAGTTAACGATATAGCACTTTGTCAAATAGAAGACTTTATTCCCAGGCTTAAGCAAGGAAAATATTCAAAAGTTAAACAGGATGGTCTGCGTTCTAACTCATGGAGAAAACGAAATGAAATAGATGGATTGATTGATTTTCGTATGAGTAGTAGGGCTATATATAATTTAACAAGAGCTTTAACTAAACCATATGTTGGAGCGCATATAAAATATAGAGGAAAAAATATTTCTATATGGAAAGTTAAAGAGGTTGATGTTGTTAAGGAAAATATTGAACCAGGAAGTGTGTTAAACGCTAACAACAAAAGCTTTATTGTAAAATCATATGATGGTGCGGTGGAAGTAATAGGCCATGATTTTAAAATACTGCCAAAAGTTGGAGAATATTTATGAATAGGGTTTTAGTTGTAGCTGTGCATCCAGATGATGAAACGCTTGGCTGTGGTGGTACGTTGTTAAAGTATAAATCTGATAATGATGAAGTTCACTGGCTTATTGTAACGGATATAAAAGAGTCAGAAGGCTTTGATAAGTATGCTATCGAAAGAAGAAAAAACGAAATTGATAAAGTTAAAAAGATATTTAATTTTGATTCAGTTAGTAAACTTGGATTATCAACTACAAAAATTGATGAGTATAGTATGAATAGCTTGATTGGAAAAATCTCGTCTGTTATTAAGAAAGTCAAGCCAAATATCATTTATCTTCCATTCAAAGGTGATATTCATAGTGATCATAAGCATGTATTTGATGCTGCATATAGCTGCACAAAATCTTTTCGATATCCATTTATTAACAAAATTTATATGATGGAGACCTTAAGTGAAACTGAGTTTTCTTTAAGTACTAAAGAGGATAGCTTCATACCAAATGTGTTTGTTGATATCAGTGATTATATGAATAAAAAGATTGAGGCAATGAAAATGTATGAAGGAGAAATGGGTAGCCATCCTTTTCCTAGAAGTGAGAGAAACATAAAAGCATTAGCAACTTATAGGGGGGCGACAGCTGGCTGCGAGTATGCCGAGAGTTTTATGCTTATTAAGGAAGTAGGATAAATGACTGTTAGAGTAATTGCAAAGTTGGATGTGAAGCCACCTCATGTGGTTAAGCCAGTCCACTTTGAAGGTCTTAGAAAGATGGGAGATCCATCAGAAATGGCTAAGAAGTATTATGATCAAGGTGCTGACGAGTTATTTTATATTGATATAGTTTCTTCCTTGTATCAGCGTGAAATATTATTTAATGAAATCGAGAAAGTAGCAAATAAATTATTTATCCCGTTTGCTGCTGGAGGTGGTGTTAAGAGTATTGATGATTTTTCTAAAATGTTCCATATGGGGGCAGATAAGATTGTTATTAATACATATGCGATTCAGGAAAATCCGAATATTATTGACCAAGCAGCAAAAATATTTGGAAGTCAGGCGGTTGTGGTTAATATAGAGGCAAAAAAATGGAAAGATTACTGGGAGTGCTATACTGACTGTGGTCGCATTCAAAGTCAAAAGAGTGTATCAGATTGGGTGAGTGAGGTGGAGCAACGAGGAGCAGGAGAGATTTTATTACAATCTGTAGATATGGATGGTAGGCGTAGAGGTTTTGATATTGAGCTGGCATCAAAAATTGTGGATTTGGTAAATATTCCTGTCGTTGTGTCTAGTGGTGCAGGCTCTTTAGAAGATATTAAAACATTAATTGAAGTAGCAAGCCCTAGCGGTGTGGTAATAGCAAGTTTATTGCATTATGAGCAAGCAACCATTCTAGAGATTAAAGAATATCTAAATAATGATATGGCGGTGTCACAGTGAGTGACGTAATTGGAATCGTAAACTATGGCATTGCTGGCAATATTCATAGTGTTAAGAAGGCTATTGAGCGTGCTGACGGCAAGACACTGGTTATCAATAAGCCATCAGATTTTAACTTAGTTGATAAACTTGTAATTCCTGGTGTGGGTAGTTTTAAAGATGCCATGCAAGAATTAGAAAGTGATAACTTTATTGAATCAATACAAGAATTTGACAAGCCGATATTGGGTATATGCCTTGGTATGCAAATAATGGCAGACTTGGGGTTTGAATTTGGAAAAGCTAAAGGTTTAGGCTTAATAGAGGCAGAGGTAAAACCAATCTTGTGTGATGGAAAGATACCACATATGGGTTTTAACAGGATAAACATAAAAACTCCTAATATTTTGTTAGACGGTGTAGAAAATGAAGAGTTTTATTTTATGCACTCGTATGAGATGGTTAACTATACTGATATTGCTGCATTAACAAAATATAATAACCATAGTTTTGTTTCCGCAATACATAAGGAAAATCTTTACGGGGTTCAGTTTCATCCAGAGAAAAGTCGAGAAGCCGGTATAAGGCTATTGTCAAACTTCATTAAATTATAAAGAGCGTATCAAATGAAAAAGTTAACTGGAAAATATGGTCTTCCGCTTGAAGTGAAGTTTTGCAAAAAATGTACCATGAATAATCAAAGGCCATCTTCAACTATCGAGTTTAAGCAGACAGATAAAGAGAAGAAGAAGACTTTAGCTTTTGGTGAGGATGGAATTTGTGACGCATGTCGATATGCTGAAATGAAGAAGTCTATCAATTGGGATGATAGACATGCAGAACTTGAAGAGTTGTGTAATCGATTTCGACGTAATGATGGCCGATATGATGTTGTGGTGCCAGGTAGTGGTGGAAAAGACAGCGTTCAGGCCGCCCATATTTTGAAGCATAAGTACAACATGAACCCTATATTAATTACTTGGCCTCCAGCTTTGTACACTGATATTGGTAGAAGGAATTTTGATGCCTGGCTAGATGCTGGTTTTTCTAATTACACCTATAACCAAAATAAAAAACTACATCGGTTTTTGACAAAGAATGCTTTTTTAAATCTAGGGCATCCATTTCAACCTTTTATTCTGGGTCAGAAAAATCTTGCACCTAGGTTGTCAGTTTTACTGGATATTCCTTTAGTTATCTTTGGGGAGAATGAGGCTGAATATGGCAATGCTATTGAGGATAATGAAAAGCCAACTAGAAATCCTAAATATTATAGTGCAGAGTTAAGCATACAGGATTTGGTATTGGGAGGTATTCCCGCAAAAGACCTTATTGATGATTTTGGGTTTAAACTGTCTGATCTTGAGGCGTATTTTCCAGTAAGTCCATATGATGTAGAGAAAACAGGCACTGAGGTTCATTACTTAGGGTATTACATAAAATGGCATCCTCAAGATGTTTATTATTATTCAGTTGAAAATAGTAATTTTATGCCAAATGAATATAGAACAGAGGGTAGCTATAGCAAGTATAGTTCTTTAGATGACAAGATTGATTGGCTACATTATCATACAACAACAATTAAATTTGGTATTGGTAGAGCAACATATGATTCTGCACAAGAAATTAGAAATGGCGACATTACAAGGGAAGAGGGAGTTGCATTGATTAAAAGATTTGATGGAGAATTTCCACAACAATATATTCAGGATTGCTGTAATTATATGGATATTACTATGCAACAATATCACGATGCAATTGAAAAAATTAGATCGCCACATTTATGGAATAAAGTTAATGGCATATGGGAGTTAAAAAAACCGATCTGGGAACAAAAAAAACTATGATAGATTGTAAATCAATAATACTAAAACCAGATGACACTATAAGTCAGGCCATAGGCATATTAAATAGTGAATCATTACGAGTTGTTCTGGTTAGCAATAAAGATAGAACACTTCTTGGAGTCGTTACAGATGGAGACATTAGGCGTGCCTTGATTAATCATCATGAAATGAATACAGAGATTTCCAATATTATGTTTAAAAATCCTGTAGTCGCCTATATTGACGATAGCCGTGAAAAAATTCTTGCACTAATGAAAAATAAGGATATTCTTCAGGTACCAATTTTAGATAAAAATAATAGGATAATTGGATTAGAAACTTTACAAAATATTGTAGAAACTAAAAGACATGATAATATTGTTTTTCTTATGGCTGGTGGCTTTGGTACTAGGCTAAAGCCACTAACTGATGACACCCCAAAACCTTTATTGAAAGTTGGTGATAAACCTATTTTGGAGACAATAATTCGCCAATTTATAAAATCTGGATTCCATAATTTCTTTATTTCTGTACATTATAAAGCTGACATGGTGCAGAAATATTTTGGCAATGGGGAGAAGTGGGGTGTTAGCATTAAATATGTATATGAGGATCAACCATTAGGTACTGCAGGTGCATTGGGTTTATTGCCATCATATATTTCCGATATGCCTATAGTGGTAATGAATGGTGATTTATTAACTAAGGTTGATTTTGAGGATTTGTTAAAATTTCATACAAATAATAGTGGCATAGCAACAATATGTGTGCGAAAATATGACTTTCAGGTGCCTTATGGTGTTATTGAAACTTCAAGGAATAAAGTAACTAGCATAGTTGAGAAACCTAAACATAGATTTTTTATTAATGCTGGTATTTATGTGCTGAATTCATCAGTATTGGATAAAATTAACGGAGAGTCTTATCTTGACATGACACAATTGTTAGAAGAAAAGATACAAGAAAATGCTGAAATAGATGTATTTCCTATTCATGAGTACTGGATGGATATTGGTCGTGTGGAGCATTTTGAACAAGCTCAGTTAGATTGCATAAAGCTGTTTTAAATGATTAAAGGCAAAAAAGTACTCGCTGTTATTCCTGCACGAGGGGGGAGTAAAAGATTGCCTGAAAAAAATATTGTTGATTTTCTAGGAAAGCCCATGATTGCATGGACTATTGAGTCGGCTTTAAATTCTAAGTATATAGATAGAGTTATCGTTTCTACAGATAGTAATGATATTTCTAGTATTTCAAAACAATATGGAGCAAATGTTCCATTTATTAGACCATCAGATCTATCAAATGATGATTCAAAATCGGTTGATGTGGCACTACATGCAATTAATGCATTGAAAGTACAAGGCGATTGTTATGACTTTGTAATTTTATTACAACCAACGTCACCTTATAGAAATTCATCACATATTGATGGTGCGATTCAGATTGTAATATCAAATAATGCTAATTCGGTAATTTCAGTAACTAAGGCCAAGCATAGTCCATTGTGGATGAATACAATTCCTAAAAATGGAAGCATGGATGGGTTTATACACAAATCTATTGCAAACAAAAGATCACAAGATTTACCGGTTTATTATCAACTTAATGGAGCAATTTATTTGTGTAACGTGAAGAATTTGGTAGAAGAGAGGACATTTTTTACAAAAGAAAAATCTTTCTCATTTCAGATGGATTTTAAAAGTTCTGTTGATATAGATGACGAGTATGATTTATTATTTGCGTCTTTAATAAATAAAATATAATGATCGACAAGCCTAGTGGCGTTATTGTTTTTGTAAAGAACAAACTTATAAGCCTGGATACTATAATTCCAGTATTGTTAGAATTAAAAGAAAGCTATAACATTTCTTCTACTATTATAGTTTTTGACAGGTTAGCACATGAGGGGATTAAGAGTAATGTCGTAATAAGAGATGTAGTTAAATATATCGGATCAGAATTGTATATATCTAGAGGTGTAAATAATAGGATTATTCGAAAAGTTGTAATTTTTTCATCTCTTTTTATGCTTATGATTAAAGCTGTATTTGGATACAAAATTATACATTTTGGCATATTGGATATATTTCCATTTAAGTATATATTTTCTTCATTTAAGAGAAATGTATACTTTTCACAGCATGATTCATTTCTTCATACGTATGATAAATATGATTATTTATTTAGTAAATCTTCTAAAAAAGATACTCCAAATTTAATTGGAGATAATATTATTGTATTTAATGATGGGATGGAGGGACTTGACCAGATTTCCAAGGATAAAAATATTTATTTTTTCGGTGAGACAAGAACTAGAAAGATATGGATTGACTATGCCAAAAGAAATGAAAATTATTACTTTTCTAAGTATCATGGTGGCCTAGATTACTCAAAAGGTTTTGTGGTTTTCATCCTTTCAACTTTTGGCGAATTGAAATCGATTAAAAATTATAAATCTGGAATGCTAGATTTATTCCATAATACAATAGAAGTGTTGTCATCCTTTGATGTTCAGATTTTACTAAAACCCCATGTTTTTACTGATATGGATATTGTTAGTGACGCTATCAAGAATAAAAAAAATATGCATATTACCTACATACATCCGACAATGCTATCGTTGAATTCCAAGCTATTTATATCAAATACTTATAGTACAACATTAGCTGATGCGTACTCATTGGATGTGCCAACAATAGAATATTCTGATTATTCTGATGTGCTATTACAGGCTTCTAATCAAAAATCAATGGGATATCAATATGTTAGTTATTTTATCAATAATGACAAAAAGTTACTTATAGAGACAATAAAAAACATTTTGTCTAAACCTGAAAACAAGGGTTTTAATGGGGTTACTGGAGACAATTCTGGTCTTTTGGAGGATTTATCAAAATAATATCTATTCATATTTTTGCTAAGTTCAACATAAGATTATTGAAAATTATAGTGCCCCAACAAATTAAGACAACAATTTAAGATTTCTTATTTCGAACGAGTTAAACTTAACCCAACAATTCGGAGTAAAAAAATATGAGTAAAAAACGCACAACCTACACTTCAGCATTTAAA
>Ga0233437_1005623_pt1 | contig 13435 bp, 16 predicted proteins | sample SI_122_August201_FD_182714 | JGI IMG/M metagenome (GOLD analysis project Ga0233437, IMG submission 182714) | Seawater microbial communities from Saanich Inlet, British Columbia, Canada - SI_122_August2016_200_MG | ecosystem: Environmental > Aquatic > Marine > Inlet | place: Canada: British... | reverse complement strand
AGCAGCTATTGCCTTATCTGCTAATTCCTCTCCAAACTTCTCTCGGATTGCATCATGAATATCATCCATGTCTGCAGAACTATCACGTGAGCCTGAATTGATATAGCCATCTTCAAAATACTTGTATTCTATAATTGAGCTATCTGCAGCCTCGTTAATTATAACTTTTACGTACATGCCTTCTTTCATGATTCCAATATTTTCCTCAAGCTCTGGAGCTGCTCTTGGACATAATTTCTTCACTCGCTTTATCACAGCTTCAGCATAAGGTATATCTTCATAATATTTCTGACTTAGACTATCAGTCTCTCCTTCCTTGTAACCATACTTTTCAGATATTGCGACAGTTGCCTTATTATATTCCTCGCGCAATTTAGTCATTTTATCCATAAAATCAGAATTGTCCTTATTTACCTCTCTTAAAGAATCTGTATATTCTAATCTTGCACATACTACATCTGCACCAAATGCTGCAAACTTTTCATCAGCAGAAAGTTTTGCAGTATTAACATTATTTTTTCCTTGAGAACCATCATTAGTAAGACCATCGCCTTTGGCAACGGTTGCAACATTTTTATTGCTACAGCCTACCAGCCCAACAACCACAACTAATAAAATAAGCATTATAACTACTATTTTTCTCATTATACCACCAACTAGGCCAATAAGTTCCTTATTATTTAAAGATTCTGGTTTATATATATAATTCTTAGAAAAAATCACTCATGGGTCGTAATTATCCATAACCCATTTTTTTAAATCTCCATTTACATCTGCTCCTTTAAGAGCATCGAAAAATCTTCTCTGACGGGGCATAATATTACCAAAATACATACTACACTGTTTTCTAGCTTCAATTACTGTCTTTTTGTTGACCACTATTTCATAAACACCTGCAAATAAACCTGTTCTATCTGCACCGCTTCTGCATTGTACATGCATTGGCTTGCGATAATCTTGAATTACTTTTATCATAGATAAAAGCTCAGCCCTAGAAGGCATACGCCTTCCATCAATCCCCAAGTGCACACTATCTATACCTGCTTCTTGACATACTCTAACATCTTTATGATACCACTTTTTATCCAAACGTGGTGGTCTAAGACTCACAAATGATTTGACACCATATTCTCTTACTACTTGCTCTAGCTGTTTTGCTGTCAGCTGAGCAGAACGTGTTAAATTATCATCTAACCTATAGAAATTAGTAAATCTAGTTATAATTTGACTGCCAGGTATTAAGCACCTAACAACTGATAGTGCTGGTCTAATCATAAAATTGAAAAACTATGACGAGTATATAAATATATCTTCAATTCTACTTAGACACATGAAAGACTGCCCAATTTCGGGGCATCTACAAACATAATATATTTAAATCTAACAGTCAAATATATGCATATGAGCTGGAAAGATTTACCGTACTGGCTAAAGGGAGCAATATATGCTTTAATATTTTGCATGATCTACGGTTTCATATTTTTTATTGCATTAGGTAGTGCATCTGATCCAAGTGAAAGTAGTGGCTCTTCCGCAACTTTTGGGATAATCAGCTTATTACTTGTGTACCCTCTTATATTGGCGGGAAATTTCTTAGGTGTTAATAGTTTACACACTGCGTTCGTCTTTTTTTCCATAATCATAACAACTCTCGGCTTGATAATTGGTGGAATTTATGGATCGTTTAAACCTAAAAAAACAAATCACTTCCATATTAAAATAAATTATAATAAAATAATTTCAGTTATTGTGATAGTTGTATTTATTGGCATCATTATATTGTCACTACAACCAAAACTTTCTGTTAGAAGAGATAGAGCAACCTCTAAAGCAATTGAAAAAGAAAATGTATTGGTGTGCAATAATCTTCCAAAAACAGTTTTTGCATCAGTTGCAAACCCAAGGGCTGATTGTTATTACGACTATGCTGTTGAAACTCAAGATGCGAGCGTTTGCTTAAAGATGAGAGACCTTATGCTTAGCTCTCATGCTAATGATGCTTACAAATGTTATGCAAAAATTGCCGCACTTACTGGAAATTCTAAAATGTGTGATGAATTCGATAAACTTTTTGGAAAACATGATGTTGCCAAACGATACAAAATTACTTGCTATAACCGAGTTGCAGTAAAATTACAAGATATATCTTTATGTGATAATCTCAAAGGAGAAACTAGACTATATTGCATGCTTCCATTCTCAAATAGTTCTATATGCGAGCAATTCTCAGAAAGAGGAAAAATCCATTGCCAAAAATGGGTTGGAGTTAATATATTGGAAAGCCAATATTCATAAACTCCATATCTCATTAAATAAATCCCTAAAATTGTTTGCAATTTCGTTACTAACTAAAATAAATGCAACAGGCTCAATCGCCCAATGAATAATGAGAACCTTATCTCCAAAAACATTTATGCTACTAGGTATAGGATAATTCGTAAACTTAACTTTAAATTTTGCACTTTTCCTCTGCTTGAACATTTTCTCATACCCTTTTGAAAACAACGCTCGAGTTGGAATATTTTTATAATAATTTACAACATCCATCTTTGAAAAGAAATCATGTACTATATCTACTGTTGATTTATCGTGTTTGTAGAAAAAGACAAACTCATCTCCTTCTTGTGCAAATAAGTCTCTATATGCTGATCTAAGATTATGTATTCCAACATAAATTTGTGCATCACGTTGCAATGAACTATGTTTTTTAGTAATATTTTCTTGAATTTCCTTTAATGCTTTCTTTTTCTCAATATATTCAGCTTTTATGTTATCTTCAAATGCAGATAACTCAATATTAATTTTATAGACTGGCCTAGAATTTATAGAAACTTTTGTAATCATCCCTCTTTGTATTAACTTTTCTAATGCAACGTATACGTTTGAAGGACTAATTGACAATCTTTTTGTTATATCAGTTGCCGAGCAATGTTTAACTTGACTTAATACTTGATATACCTCAGCCTCAGATGGACTTAAACCCAATTTAATAAATTTATTCTTCATACTCCTGCTACAGGAGTAGTTATTTATAAAAGCTTTGCTAGTTACTACTTTTTTATGACTATAGATGAATGGGATTTGATTGCAAGTACTCGAAAAAGTGGAGACTCTCTTCTTTTTGACACCCTTTATTCTGGGGTAGCTAAAGCCATTCAAGAACGTTGCACATCAACCTCTCTAATAGACTATGGGTGTGGATGTGGGGACTTCTGTCAATTGATGGCTCAACTTGGATATACTACACAAGGATTTGATAGAAGTCAAGAATCGATTACTATTGCTAGCGAAAAATATCAATCTCTTCCGTTTTATACTGACGTTGAACAATTGCATCGTGCTGACATAATGTGCTCTAATTTAGTGCTTTGCACCTTAACTAACGAAGAACAGATTGAAGCTTTTCGAGAAATGAAGAGGTTAACGACCGAACTATACGTAATCTCTATCTGCCACCCTTGCTTTGATATAGATTCTCAAGGTGTAGTAAGCCAAAGGGAAGTTCCTAAAAATGCTAGATATGAAGATACATTTCAATATTCGAAGAGACTTAGAGATAACTTAGTAATGCATGACTATCATCGACCTTTATCCCATTATTTTTCTTTGTTTGACAAAGTTGGACTACAAGTTACTAATTTAGCTGAAAGCAATACGCTTGATAGCGGATACAAGCCCGACTTTATTACTTTTGTTTTGGAGGAGAGAACATGAACATAATTGGAATAAACCTTCAAAGCACAATCTATGGATTAGAATTAAATGATGGTGGCACTTGTCTGATGATTGATGGGAAAGTACATTCAATGATTGCTGAAGAACGAATAAGCCGCAAAAGGCATGACTCTGGATATAAAAACTCTATTCCATTATTGTTAGGGAAAGCTAATCTAAAACTAAAAGATATTGATTTATTTGTAGCTAGTTCGTGTTTAGAAAAGAAACGCACAAAGAAATCAGTTCAACTCGAATTAGAATCAAATGGTTTTAAAATTCCATTGAATAAAATTATGGTTTGTGACCACCATATGTCACATGCCTTAACTGCGTACTACCCTTCTGGTTTTGACAAGGCATTGGTAATTGTTATGGATGGTGATGGTAATGCAAAATGCTTTGATAAAAACACAACAAAGACAAATTATTGGAAAAACAAATTTGACCATCAATCATACTATATCGCAGACTCAAAAGGAGTAAAACTATTAGAAAAAGACAATATTCCTGCAGGAGAAAATGGTCTTGGCGGAGCTTATAGATATTTTACATACTTCTGCGGATTTCCTGGCAATAAATATGCAGGGAAACTCATGGGTTTATCAGCATATGGAAGCAAAAGAAATACTTACGGCGATTTAAAATTATTTTACTTAGATAAAAACAATCAAATTCGCTGCACACTTCCAGATGAAAATAGATTTGAATCACAACTTGTGGTTGAAAAATGGTTTAAGGAAAATAACGTTAAAATAAAATCTCAACCATTTTCAAAAAACACTTTTGATGAATCGATAGAAGATGCAGCTTGGTTTGTACAAAGAGAACTTCAAGAGATAATTGTTAAAAAAATAAATTACCTAGTTAAAAAAACTGGAATCAGAAATATTTGTATTGCGGGAGGCGTAGGATTAAATGCGGTAGCTAATCAATACATACTTGAAAATGCTGATATTGACGGCTTATTTATCCAACCTGCATGCGGAGATCAGGGACAATGCTATGGTAACGCAATTTATGGTGCTTTAAAACACAATGAAATAATAGATAGAAAATCTAGAGTTTATCTTGGACCAAAGTACTCAGAAAATGAAATCGAAAATGCATTAGTAAAATTTAAAGATAAAATTATTTTCAAAAAAAAATCAGAAGATGAATTATTACTACATGCATCAAATTCAATTAAATCTAATAAAATTATTAGTTGGTTTCACGGAAGATCTGAAATTGGGCCAAGGGCACTTGGACATAGAAGTATACTAGCAAACCCAATAAATCCAAAAATGAAGTTGATTTTGAATAAAAGAATAAAACATCGAGAACACTTTCGCCCTTTTGCGCCATCAGTATTACTATCAGAATCAAATAAATGGTTTTGCTTAAATAAAGAAGCTTCCTATATGATAATTAATTCAGTCGTAAAATCAAATAAAATACCTGCCGTAACCCACATTGATAATAGCGCTCGAGTACAAACGGTTAAATGTGGTAAATATGAAAGACTGATAAAATGTTTTCAGAAACTTACCGGAGTGCCTATATTATTGAATACGTCTTTTAATGACAACGAACCGATTGTAGAAACTCCTGAAGATGCTATATCAACTTTTCTCAAAACTGATTTGGATTTCTTATATCTGGAGAATTATGTTGTAAGGAAAAAATTGACGATTGGGGTTATTGGAAAAAGCTTAATCTCTAGGAATACTCCTACCTACAAAAAAACAAAAAAACTGGGACAGATTATAGCTAAATCTAATCATAAACTAATCCATGGAGGATACTGTGGTTTAATGGATGCGGTTTCAACTGGCTTCAATGAAATTGGTAGCTTGCAAGACAATACCGGAGTGCCTATGGAACTATTAGATTGCAATAAAGTCCCACGTACAGAATCTACATTCACAACCCCTACAAAAACAATACTAGAAAGAGCTGATTTGCTGATTCAGAAATCTGATTGTATCATTGTTTTACCAAAAGCTGGAATTGGAACTTTGTTTGAAGCTTTAGGAGTATTTCATCAAAATCAATTAAACGAAAAATTCGGAGGCAGAATAAGACCTGTTTTCTTTATAGGCTTCAAATGGAGAATACTCATCCATATGATTTTTAGTATTTTGGGTATTACAAAACAAAGCAAGGGTAATGGTTTTTGTAAGTATTTTGGTAGTTTTAAAGACTTTTCAACATATTTTAATGAAATTTTCTAGCTTAACTGCTATTAATTTATATATTAGTTTGTAATTTTATTTAATATGGCCTTCACAGAAGATCAAAAGAACCACACAATTAAGCTATTAAAAGTCCAACAAAGAGATTCTGGAACTAGAACTATGGTTTTAGATGATAAAACTGGTCTTTCTTTTGAATTATTAATTGAAAAAGGTGTCTTTTATTCTGACTTAATGGTTTCTGGTATTAATTTTTCAAAATTTCTATATGCTAATCAAGAATTGTATGCAGGAAAAGAAGTTATCGACATGGGATGCGGTCCAGGAACGCAAGGAATGATAATGTCTATATATGGTGCCAAGTCTGTTGTACTATCTGACATTAGCCCAAAGGCCGTTATTAATGCAATAAAGAATGTTAAACAAAAGAATTTAGCAAACGTTGATGTATATGAGAGCGATTTGTTTGATGGTCTTCCAAAAGACAAAACTTACGAAGTGATTGTATTTAATCATCCTTTCTTTTCAGGAGATCCTGAGAACTTTGAAGGCGACCCTAACAATGACGAAATGCTGAGAAGAAGTATGCTTGGTGGAACCGAGCTTATAAAAAAATTCTTTAGTGAAGTTTTAAATTATTTGAGTAAAGATGGGATTATAGTTATGCCATATTTCCATTATGCAGGACTAGAAAACGACCCTGCAACTCATGTTAATGATTACAATCTAACAATATCTAAAAAATACGAATTAGAGTCATCAGAAGGCTCTGAGTTAGGTGGATTCTCTGTATATGTTATTTCTAAATCCTAATACATACAATCCATCACTCTGGTTTCAACATGGATGATAACTTTTCTCTGGTCTCAGAAGTATCTGGGTATCCATGATCCTCAGTTGCGTGTCTCATCCCAACCGACATTACTTCTTCTTTGGTGCCAGAAATCTTTACGGTACAAGCGTTGCTTTTATCATCCGCACAATCCATATGTACTTTTTTTCCCATTATTAATCACCGGCATTAGTAATGTGTTTTATTCTTATAAAATCTAGTCCTTTACTTTAAAGGATATAAAGATTATATTCTTATAAGAAAAAAATTAAACAAGTACACCTTGCAATAGGTTGTAAATATAACCTGTTAGAATTATTGCAACCGTAACCACACCAAAAAATATTGCAATTAACTTTAGCTTCATCGCTCTTCTTAGAATAATTGCCTCTGGCAAACTTAATGCGGCTATTGCCATCATAAAAGCTAATGCTGTTCCTATTGGAACTCCTTTCTCAAACAATATAACTGCGATTGGAACAATTGCGGCACAGCTACCATACATTGGTACACCTAGTAATACTGCAATTGGGACAGATAGCCATCCTCCCTTGTTTACGATTGATTGAATAAACGCTGCTGGGACATAATTATGGATAACCGCTCCAATACCAACTCCAACTATAACCCATAACCATATCTTTTTTGTTACAGAAATCGCTTCATCTATGCCAAAACGTATTCTCTTCTTAATTCCATTATATATTATTTCCTTTTTCCCTTTCCTATTTGTAGATATCAAATCTTTTACTAGATGCTTTTCAAGATTCATCTTGCCAAGGATTAATCCTGAGATAACTCCAACTAATATTCCACTTATTGCATAAGCTACTGCAATTTTCCATCCAAAGAATCCAAACATTAGGACCAATAAATATTCATTCACTAGAGGGGATGTAATCAAAAATGAAAATGTCACGCCTAATGGCACTCCTGCCTCTAGGAAACTTAAAAAAAGCGGAATTGATGAACATGAACAAAATGGAGTTATTGCTCCAAACAAAGATGCGAAGACATTGCCTGTTCCATATTTACTCTTACCAATCCATTTCTTTATCCTATCTTGAGACAGGTATGTCCTTAGAAAGCCAATTATGGCAATCATCACAAATAACAGTAAAAGTATCTTTATAGAATCATAGATAAAAAAATTCAATGATTCAACCCATTTTACTGTAGGGTCCAGTGTAAGAACAGAATACAATATCCAATCTACGGTTACTTTTAACATTCTTCGGAATCTTCAGAGCATTCTTCGGAAACTCCAGAGCAGCAACAACCACACTTTTTCTCTTTTGACTTTTTCTCAAGCTTTTTGTCAATACTGTCTACTAATTTGTCAAAAAAACCTTTTTTCTTTTCAGTCATTTTAATCCTCTAATATTTTCTTGATTTTATCCTTATTCTTAATACAGCATGTTAGATACTTTGCATCTTTACTTGTTTCTAATACATCTGCGTCTTTTAATATCTGTATATGTCTAAAAATCACTGATTGATCTCTTTCCAATAATTTACTTAAGTCACAAATGCACGTACATTCTCCTTTTTCCATAAGATATTCAATAATCTTTAATCTTATGGGCTCTCCTAACGCCTTGTGAAACTTAGATTTTTCTTCTAAATCTTTCATTTGCATGTTTGTGCATATGTACATCTATATAAAGTTGATTGTTTTGAGAATAGTTGCTACCCAAACTTTTATATTTAGCGAGTTTAATATAAATTAGATGGACATTGTCAAATTATCTAAAGAATTAATGTGGAGACAGACTCAAGAAAACAAAGCTCCAGCATGGGCATTAACAGAACTTGCAATTCAAAAGGGTAAAGAGCTTTCTAAAAAACATAATGTTGATGAGCGACTAATTCTGACGTCATTATATCTTGCTCATACGGTGTTTAACCAGGTATGGAAAGGAGAAATACAAATAAATCATCCAGAATTGAGCTCTGACTTTGTAAAAGTATATCTGGACGAGTGGAATGTTGCTAAAGACGAACAAGAAATAATCTTGAATTCAATTGCAGCTCATCATAATAAAACTCCTACAACATCAAAAATTGCGGAAGTAGTAAAAAATGCTGAATGCTTTAAATTCGTAAGCGTTGAAGGGAGTTTAATTTGGTTTCATGAGTTAGGACTAAGACAAGTTCCTCTTAAAGAGGCAATTGATAAAGTGATAAAAAAAATGGAGCAAAAAAAAGCTTTGCTCACTTTAAAGGATTGTAAAAAAGAAGCAAAAGAAAATTGTAAAAAAATTACAGAGTTGTTTGATAAAATTGTTTGTAATTTCTGGAGTCAAGAGAAAAGTTTTTAGAAAAATTACTATTTTACCTTCAACCAATCATATAACAACCTTAACTGCTTTGCAATATCACTATCAGAAATAATAACCCCTGATGGATCTTTTGAGTTTGTAATAATAGCTGCCTTATCGCCGTAGATAAATATATCAGCAGGACAGCCATCAAGTTGTTTAGCATATGAAAAATCTGACAACCCTTCTGCATTAGCATCATGAATATATGTATCCTCTTTGTCTTCCTCAGCAAGTATACCTTGGACTTTTATTCCTTTCTCAACTCTTTTTCTAACAAAATTATCTGGATAATGTTTTAATGGCACTTTAGCCATTTTTCTTGAACCAATAAATAAAAAATCTTTTTTACAATCGATTATATCATTCAAAACCGTAACGACTCCTTTTTTTCCTTCAAAGAACGTTACTCCAACTGTCTCAGATTTTGTTTCTTTTAATTGTTTTAGTTCAGGCACGATTGCCTCAAGTCTTTTTTTCTTTTCATCTAATATATGAACCAACTTTTCTGGATCTGATGCTTCATAGTATTGTACATTATTCTTTATACATACAGAAACTATTCCTTTTGCAGTTAAAGTATGAAGTGTATCGTATGTTGTACTTCTCTTAAGGCCAGATAAAGCAGAAAGCCTGTTAGCAGTTGTTGTACCTGTTTTTAGAAGTGTAATATAAACTAGAATCTCGTTTTCTGATAGTCCAAATTCCTTTAACACATCTTCCATAAACAAATAATTATGTGTATTATATATAAAGTCGTCGGAATTCGACGGCTTACCTTCTTATAGTCGAGAGAATACCACCATGTAGAGGTAAAATGGTAGAATTCAACGAAACACGTGCAAGGCTCTATCATGAGGCACTGACGAAGTATCCAATCGCAAGACTTGAAGATATTGAAGTCATGAAAACGTACCTTAATCCTATGCCAAATGATAAAATCCTCGGAATAGGAGAAGGTGATGGATATTTCTATAAACATATCGCTAATGCCATTGGAATAAAAGGAGAACACCTTGCAACTGATCCATCATATGAACAGCTTAAGAACCTAGATGCAAAAATCCAAATCGCAGGAGCAGAAGAAATTGACGTTCCTGAAAATTATTTTGACAAAGTCTGGACTTTTGGTGCGTTTCATCATTGTCCAAATCAAACTGAAGCGATGCGAAGAATGTATAGAACATTAAAACCAGGCGGAAAACTTGTGATATGTGATGTTTTTTCTGGAAGTACTCTCGCAAAACATTTTGATTCACAAGTTGCAAAGTATTGTGCAACAGGGCATGAAGTAAAATTTTTATCAGAATCATTTGCACAATCACTTTGTCAGCTGACTGGATTTAAGGGAGAAATATATGATCTACCATTACAATGGCACTTTGACACACTAAACGACATGGGAGAATTCATATACAAACTTCATGCTATGACTAAACTTTCTGGAAACTATAAAGAAAAGTTAAAACATATTGTACGTGAATGTAAAAACATACTCGGTATAGAAGAAACCCAAAAGGGTTTAGCATTAAATTGGCCTATGAAAGTATTAGTTGCAACTAAATAGCAGTTTTACACAACATATAACTCAGACTCTCATAAATACGACATCTATTTAAACAATACATTTACTCAATAAATATATGGAAAAACAGCTTGGAATAGCAACTGGTAACTGTCATAAATTCTTCACGCCAAAGGATCATAATAAGATAGTTTCACTGCTAAAGCCAATAATAGAAAAGCATAATCTTAAAGCAATAGAATTAACGTATGCATTTACTGAAGAACTATCAATAGAAATCACAGAAAAAACTTGCAAAACTCTTAAAGGTAAAACAGTTTCAATCCATGCTCCATTTGTGGGAGAATATGCGGACGATAAAGAAACACATGAATTAATGAAAAAACTAGCATCAATATACCTTAGAACAAATGCAATACTTCTTCTTATCCATCCGACACTATTTAGTGATGTATCATTTATAAAAAAATTAGAAGAACAGTACAATATCAACATAGCAACAGAACTCCTTGGCCCTAGAGACATGAAGCTTAATGACTTCTTAAATTTATTAGAGAATTCAAATATTAACTTTGTACTAGATGTAGGACACGCAGAAGAATTCCCTTATGATGACATGGAAAAACTTGTAAATAAATACAAGGATCGTATATGTGAGCTTCATCTACATAAAGTCATAGATGGACACACACATTGTACATTCAGTAAAGGTGGTATATCTAAGGCATTAGAGCTAACAAAAGACTTTAATGTCCCTATGATAATAGAAGAAGAATTCGAAGAAGATGATATCGAAGGTATAAAAACAGAGATTGAATTCTTAAAAGAGGTATTACAACAATGAATATTATCTTCGTACATGGTTTTAGCGGAGGTAGATATGAATACCAACCCCTTATACGCTACCTAAAAAGACATGGTATAAACAACTGTCATGAATTTGTATATATAAAAAACACTGGAAAAGTTTCCCTAATAGAAACAGCAAAAGACTTACAAAAATTCATACAAAATAAAAAACTAAAAAACATTGTGTTTATAGGAATCAGTCAAGGTGGAATAATATCAAGCTTCTGTAACGAATATCTATTAAAAAAACCAGTTAAAAAATGCATAACAATATGCACACCATTTGATGGATCTTACTCAGCTTACTTCATGAGAAGAATTGGAGCAATGGAACTTAGACCAAACAACCTTTTGATAAAACAACTAATGGGAAAGCTCAAAAGAAGCAAAACAAAATATTATGGCGTATGGAATCCGCTTGATTTGATGGTACTTCCAGGATGGAGCGGGAAACAAGAATTTATGAAAAAAACAAAGATGGTAATTGCTCCATTACATCAATTAACGTTTTGGACATTTACAACAAAAAGATTCATGCTTGACTGCATTACTTCTTAATATCTATTTCAATTCTTGCTAATTTTTTACAAGCTTTTAGAATTTCCTTTTCAAAAACATCATAATCTTTTTTTGGATCGTGTTTTTTCTTAGCAAATCCATCAAACCAAACCGCAAGATCACTAGCAACTGTTTTTCCGGTTATTTTCAATGCTGAACTTATTACTGATGATTTCTGACCATAAAATTCAAAGAACACAACGTTTTTCATTATAACTATTAGAATATTATTAAACTCAGGGGCTATAGTTATCCAATGATTTTTCATTATGGCAGGCTCCCTGAAACTTTCCAACAAAACCTTCATTGACCTCTTAAGAAATTCAGCATCATGCTCCTTTAACATATTCTTTACTAAAGCTTCAGGATTAGTTATAGTATGAACAATCACTCCATCAGCTTGCATCTTTTGATCATCAAAAATCATTTTCTTAAGACCAGGTATATCTTCATACTCTTCTGGAAGAATCGAATCTGCAAGACGTGTGGTATTTATTATTCTGTATATATCTCCTGATTTAAATTTTGATGCACATCTATTATAGTTATTCCAGTACTCTTCACTATCTGTAAAAAGCTCTATTTCCACGCCTTGTGATTTTGGAATATTTTTCATGACTGTTGCTAGATATTTAGAAGCATCAGATACCTCGGTTTTTTGTTTTTCAATGTCTTTATTTCTTCTCTCAGTTAATCTTTTACATATATCTGTAGCTACTTTGTATTTTCTTATGTGGCCAGGCATTAAACTAACTAGTTTCTCTTTTTTTAGATCTAATAATATAGAATAAAGCCTTGCCAAAGGCACTCCTGATTGATCCTCTATTTCTTTTGCAGTAAGATAGCTATTACTCCGCATGAGAGCCATTATTATCCTTGAATGATAATCATCATACCCTAATGTCTTTAGAGCGTTTTTTACGTCGTTTAGTTCTTTCATGAATAAATAAACTATTTACAGCTTTAAAAGGTTTATTGAAATTGATAAACTATTTACGAGTTTTAAAAAGTTTTTTATACTGTCCGCTTATTTGAGTAAATAGGTGATATGAAATGAACTGTAGATGTAGAGGATTTATGAGCAGCAATGAAACTGAATACCTAGACAAACCGATTCATACTGAACCTCGTATCTGTACACCAAGCGGGCACCTTACACCTGACTATCTAGTGCTAAAACTATACACGCTTCTTCCAAAAGGAGCAGAAGTAGATATTAAAGGAGCACGTAACCTAATAACAAGTCAAGTTCCTGACGTAATTAAACCGCAAACTACAATTGATGGTATTGTAATTAGAGATGGTTTTGCAATGATTGCAGAAGACACAATAAATGTTGTTGTATGGGGCAAAGATGTTCCGTACCTGGCAAAGAATTGGGTATATGAGGTTCCTGATCATGATATGTCACAAGCTACTTTAATGGACGCTAACGAAACCGGTCCATTCTGTGCATATG
>Ga0233437_1005621_pt1 | contig 13436 bp, 10 predicted proteins | sample SI_122_August201_FD_182714 | JGI IMG/M metagenome (GOLD analysis project Ga0233437, IMG submission 182714) | Seawater microbial communities from Saanich Inlet, British Columbia, Canada - SI_122_August2016_200_MG | ecosystem: Environmental > Aquatic > Marine > Inlet | place: Canada: British... | reverse complement strand
ATTGCCCCCAACAACAATTGAGCCAAGGAACATATTGTCGCCAACCCCCCAACTAACATTTTTTTCAATCTCAAAATCAGGTCCGTCGGTTAGACCGCCGCAGTAATAACCTGCTGAGCCGCGAATTTTAACACGGATGGGATTGATAAGACCTACTCCGATATAATGCTTGGCGTCCGGGTTGATCACCTCAACATTTTGATGGGTGGACCCATAGCCTCTCAGGATTTCATTCGCATTTCGGATTGACATGGTTGATATATCAATTGTTTGCATGCTTTAATCTTCCTATTATTTTGGTGTTATTGGCATCACCAATGATTAATAACGGTCTCTCTCTTCGCAAGCCTGACTCAAGCGAAAGTTCGCTCAAGTGTTGGTGACGAACGTTAGGTTTGTCACGCCGATAGCGAAGCATTGCCAGGTCCTACTCGCGACCAAATTCCGTATGTCAATGGTGCTGGTTCAGTGGTGTCGATTGCCTTACCAGGAAATATCCGGTTTAATCCAACTTCTTCAGAAGAAATCGCAATCATATCCTCATCTTCATATTTGATCATCGGTTTGGCGGCTAATTTGTCCTTCGCATATCCTATCGAGTCTTTGGTTGCTACCAGATATGAGAAAGTGCCATCCAAATCTTCCAGAGATGTTTTCAAAGCATCTTCAAGAGTCGATCCCAGACTCATTTTATACGCCAAATAGACGGCAATCAGCTCCGTGTCATTTTCTGTCTGAAACTCCATCCCTTGCCGTGTCAAGCGGCGACGCATAATCCAGTAATTGGTTATCTGACCGTTGTGTACCGCGCAAATATCACTGAATCCCGGCGCCCAAAATGGGTGGGATGTATCGGGATGAACACCTGACTCAGTTGCCAAGCGTGTATGTCCCAATCCATGATGCCCATCAAAATCAGTGATGGAATAATTTTTTGATACCTCATATGGTAACCCTACATCCTTGATAATATCAAGACTGTTTCCTACCGACACGAGTGCCACTTTTTGTCCCAAACCGGACACCAGTTTCTTGACATTACCTTCATAATGTAGGATGAGCGCATATGATTCCCCCTCGACTTTCTCGCTAATAATCGTGGCATCATATGTCAACAATAGTTGTTTTATGGTTGAGATGTCGTCTTTCGCCTTTTCTCCTTCACTAAGAAAAAAACGTAAGCGAATTTGCTTCTCCTGTACTTCCCTGTATAACCCCCAGCCACATGAATCAGGTCCACGATGGGACGTGGCATCAAGTATCTCAGTGAGTAACTTCCCGGTAGTCATACCAAGGTCAGGATGCTTATCGTGCTTGAATAAAATTCCTGCAATTGAACACATTTTTACCTCCGACGAAAATACCGAGAACTTCCTTCTGCTCTGGTAAAAATTAACCTAACAACCGCTGCTTGAATCTTTAATTTTTGACTGACACTATCGAAAGTCTTATCAAAAGTCAACTGTAATGAATAAATATTTCATCTAAGGAAAGTATGTTTTCGAAAGCACCAAGTAAACTGATAGATTCACCTCTTTTCCGGATCAGTAGATCAGGAAAAGATTGCTAATCCATCATGGATAAATCGTATAAGTGTGACATTAAACGATAATTTTTTTTGATAATATCGATAAATTCCACTTCAAATCAAGTCAAAATGAAATAATATTTCTTCTAGTGAAATATTATTTCAAGCAAAAGTTTCTAATAGCTTGTTATCAAACTATAAGATCTTATCAAACTCAAAGCCAACGAAATTAACTCTTGCCATCTATTTAAAGTCAGGTAAGGCGGGAGTCACTCAGAGTCAGGAAAACGTAAATGGACCATAAACGAAAGGAATTTAATTGGCAGTTTGCAAAGATCTTCGGGCCCATGGGGAGCATCGGCATCAAATAAAAGCGAATCTCCTGGATTGAGTGTGTATTTTTTGTGATCATGTCGATAGTTAACCTGGCCTTCTAGCATATAAACGAATTCCATACCAGCATGTTGAAAGAGGGGAAATACTTCTGATTTTTCCGTAAGTGTTATCAAATACGGTTCAACAGAAATATTCTTTCCAACACTGTGACCCAGTAGTTGATATTCATGTCCTGCTCTCGAACCACGTCGCTCTATCAATACTCCATTTCCGGCTTTGACAAAACTGGCACCCCGTCCTTCTTCATATTTTCTAAAAAATGCCGTAACAGGCACATTAAGTGCTTCAGAAAGAGCCTTAAGTGTTGAAAGAGAAGGTGAGGTGTTTCCGGTTTCAATTTTAGAGAGCATCCCCATCGACAACCCTGCAAGTTTTGCCAGTTCAGCAACAGTTAAATTAAGCTTCTTTCGAAAAATCCGAATCTCTCTGCCGATAACAATTTCCATTCTTTTATCATTTGAATCTGGTGGAGCGTTTTTCTTTTTTTCCATTTATCACCTGTATCATTAAAAAAAAGTTGATATTTGCGATTGATTAGTTTCACCTGGACACGCGGTGCCTATTATTCGTGTGCGTTGAGTCTTTTTAAAGACAATCAGGTTAAATTGTCAAATAGTCACGACGCTGAATAAATTCATGGAAAATATTGGCTTTCCACTCAACCAAGCAAAACCTGATTCTGTCGCAAAAATCACATTTTACATAAAAACTTATTTTTATTAGTGTTTCCTAATTTGAAAAGGGAGCAAAATATCTCAACTGAACTTCAAAGGATCTCATTTCCCAAAATGTGTAATTCTCCAGGCAGTTTTTGTCAAGTACACCCCCTGGCCAAAATCCACGACCATATATTCAGACACTTATTTAATCCAAAGTTGCTATTGTTTGTGGATTTAACGTCTTCAAACCGGGGTCCCTCTCAACCATTGTTATATCCAAGACTGGTTTGCTATCTAATATGTTTATTCTTTTAAGCATAATCAATCTCCAAAAATAATCGTTCACATTCAACCAACAATTAAATGACAGTTTTTTAACTTTCTGATAATAATTGGTTAAATAACTAATTGAAATCTTCTAGAAAAACTCCAATCAAATCGTAATTTTTTAGGCTTAAAACACATGGAATCAAAATACCTGGATTGGCTGTTGGCTAATGAAAAACAGATTCGAATGACTTTTTTCTTTGGAATTTTGTGTTTGGTCGCTTTTTGGGAAATCCTGGCACCTCGCCGGAAACTGACACAATCCAAAGGAATTCGCTGGTACAGCAATATTGGAATTGTATTAATCAACTCTTTTCTGGTTCGGCTAGTTTTCCCTTTTGTGGCAACTGGTTTCGCAACCATCGTGGCAGAAAAGCAGTGGGGCGTATTTCACCAGGTAGCATTACCATATTGGCCGGTGGCTATTGTTTCTTTTTTAATACTGGATTTCGCCATTTATTTTCAACATCTAATTTTTCATCAATGGCCTTTGTTTTGGAGACTACACCGAATGCATCATACCGATTTAGATTATGATGTCACAACGGGTTCGCGGTTTCACCCGATTGAAATATTACTATCCATGCTGATAAAACTGAGCATTGTTTTAGCACTGGGGATATCACCGGAAGTTGTATTGATTTTTGAAATTGCATTAAATCTAACGGCAATGTTCAACCATGGCAATATCTACCTACCGGTGTTTCTTGATAAGTACCTGAGATTTTTAGTGGTAACACCTGATATGCATCGGGTGCATCATTCAACAATTATGACAGAAACCAATTCAAATTACGGTTTCAATCTTCCCTGGTGGGATCGTATTTTTGGCACTTATAATAGCCAGCCTCAAAAAGGACACTTGAATATGGATATTGGATTAAATATTTTCAGAGATCCCAGCCAGCTTCATTTATATAAATTGTTAATCCAACCCTTTGTCACAGATAAAAATATCTAAATCCCTGTTTTTCTGATTTGTCTAACCGGTGACATCGATATTAGAGAATTTGATATATTTGGGACCAAAATAATTCCGTTTTTGAGTGGTTTCACTTGAAAACCATACTTCCTGCATCGCCTGATCAATAACTCCGGTTACAGAACCACCTTTAATGGGTATAAATTGCTGATTACGATAGTGTAAACCATTTCTAACTTCTCCGGAAAAAGCACCGGTAACAGGATCCGGATCAAAGGATGAAAATCTGGAAAAAATATAGCAATTATCTTCCAGTAAATCCTGGAACGATTTTTCACCCGGTGCCACTACAATGTTGGTTGCTGATCCATTAATGGGAATATTCAAATAGGATCCATAGCGATTATCCGCCTGAACCGTTTTAAAAACACCATTTTCAATGATATCAATTCTTTCCAGGGGCAGTCCGTATTGGTCATAATTACCGGACTTTAATCCGCCTTTTAAACTCGGATCATAGGCTAGATTTAACAATTCACCCCGTGGAGAATCAACCACTGCTTTCCCAATTTCAAATCGTGAGGACTGGTTGAACAAGGCTTCTGCAGAAACCTGATAGGCATAATAGTAAAAAAACTCGTCCAGAGATTCCTCTGTTAATATAATACTATACTGACCGGTTTCAGGTAAAATGGCAGTGACATTATCCCTGGTATAATCTGCATATTGTCTGACGATATCTTCAATATTCAAAATATCTAAAAACCTTTCTTCACGAAGTGTGAAAGTTTCTGATTCTGTTTCCCCTACACCGGATAACAAAACCAATTCAAACAATATTTCAGAATCACAATAACTTTCATTCAAACCTTTGGAAGTGATGAAGTTCCGATTATTAGTCGTCAGCATAATTTCAGCTGAAGCCATTTTAATGTCTGGCTCCCGGTCAATTGCTTTTATTAAGGTTTCCTGGATATTTTCCAGTGTTTGATCAAGATTATGCAATATATCAGGATCACAAACTTCATAACTGAGCTTTTTTTGAGTGTATTCAGCAATGGAATACCTTGGATTTAAGGCCAGTTTTGCTGCAAAAACTGCTTCTGATATCTTATTTTCAATCTCATCCGAACGGGTATCCGGCAAAATAGAAATTGAAGCAGATCCTGTAAATAACTGCCTTTCCTGATCCTGATTAATGAAAATTGTGACTTGATAGTTTTCAATATCAATTTCTCTAATAGACTCCGGCTGACTAAAAATTAAATATAGCTCTTTTTTAACCTTATGATTAACTTTAAGCGTCCAGTCTGATATTTCATCAAATTTTTTCAATACTTGAATGATCTTATTTTTCACCATCCCCCCTGATTGAGCCTTTATTATTGTAATTTATCATAAGTATTACCGTTATTTAAGCCAGCCTGGCTTTCAATTTTAAATGGGGTCCCCCGGTTGAAACTTTGACCCATTCTTTCCAACCTTTTCCACAATATCCGGTACCATGCATTTTAATATCAGAACCAATTTTGGTAATAGATTTTAATAATTCAGGAACATAACCCGTCACAATAATAGGTGTAAAATAGTTATCTGTAAATTTACCATCCTTGATCTCCCTGGCATAAAGCGCTTCCAATTGAATCCCCCAACCTTTGGGATCTTCCATACCGCTGGTCATATAATCGATATACAAACCAGACTCAATGCTCTCTATCATTTCTGCCAGGGTATCCTTTCCTGCTGAAAAATAAGTATTCGTCATACGGGCATAGGTCTTATGCGCATAATTTTCACGACGTCCGTTAGGCGTTCTGTCATATTTTAACCGAACCGCCGAATTTAAATCGGTCATGCCTGAGGTCAATATACCATTTTTTATAATTTGAGTATCAGCGGCCAGTTGTCCTTCATGATCAAAAAAGAAAGATCCGGATTGTCCCGGATAAGCCGGCGAATCAATCATGTTTACCATCGGTGCGGCAACTGGTTTTCCCATATACTCCTGTCCTTTGGCCCGCTGCTTTAAATACATATCTGTTTCTGTCCCATGACCAAAGGCTTCATGGGCAAAAACACCTGACATATCCGGTGAAAAGATGCAATCATAATATCCCGGTTTAATTCGACCGGCATTCAGGATTTTTTCACCATCAGAAACCATTTTGTGGATATCATTTTCAGCCACCTGCATGTGTTCAAATCCACCTTGTAAAGCTTTACCTGAAAAAATCCGATTAGTGTGTGAGCCTTCTTTCAAGATGGTCAAATAGAAAAGATCCCAACGATTCAACTCCTGATACAAGGTCTTATTTCGGTTAACAAACAGTTCACAATTTTGTTCATTTCCTGCCCGAACAACGGCATAGGATACTCTGGATCCTGATGACATCAACTGATCTTTGATCTGGCCAGTTTTTTGAATAATTTCTGACAACTCTACCCTGGATGGATTGATGTCCATATGAATCAAAAAATCCTCATCTATGACAGGTCCCGGTTCAATATCTATCTCAGAGGATGAGTTTTCCGGAATTTCTGCCAATAGGCTTTCAGTGGCGGTTACAATTGAAGCTTCAGTAAGATTATTGATGGATTTTTCATGAAAATAGTGTCCGTCAAAGGCTGTTAATGTCACTCCCTTAGAGGGTGGTAAAAAATGAACATTCTTTTCACTGGTAGTCACGGATACTTGTCGCCCTTGTTTACTACCAGCAAAAGCAGAAGCATAGAGAGCTTTTTGTTCCAGTCTTAATACCTGCTTTTTTAATAGATCTTTTAGTGATTTGATTTCCATAACGCCACTTGTTCAGATTAAAAATGATAAGCATAAAAGCATTTGTTAACTGTGAGTTAATATTTTGATTAAATCAAGTTTTATTTTTAGCGGGTCATTCAAGCAGCAATAAATTGCTACAGATTGACGGAGTAATCGTAAATATCAGAAGGGCGACTAAATTCAGATAAGAGTACCGTCGCATAGCTACCCGCTTTTAAACCGAAGTTAAGTGTTAAGTTTTGATTTTCAATGCTATAAGAAAAATTTTCTGGAAAGCAAAAAATCGGTCGACGGGTTCCTAACATCATTTTACCAAATTCAGAAAATTTTTCCCTCAAAATATTTGATTCAGCCAATATTTCATTTTCAAAGTCCAAGGCAGCTTTTGCAGATTTGTAGGTTTTCTTGCCGAAGATTGGTCCAGCTGGAATCAGTTCACCAGAATCAAATCTGATTTTTTCCTGATCAAAATCTTCAACTTTAAAAATACCACCGGATTTCTTAAAAACGACATCGCCATCCAGGAGTTTATCTAACCCTAATTCCACCATCCTTCTTAGTAAATAACGATTGAACAAAAAAGATTGGGCCGCCGACAAGGCAAATTTTTTACCGGTTTTGTTCAACCATCTTTTTGATAGTTTATCGGTATCACCATTTAAAATTTTGAATCCGATTTCAGCCGTATCTCTCTGTTTCCCAAAGCGTTGGGGTCCAAAAAAATTAGGAAAACCATTTTTATCAATATTTTGAAAAATTGCTTCAATTTGAGATAGATGTTTAACCTGAATATCTCTAACAATAATATTAAAAAAATTGCCTTGAAGGTGACCAATCGTCAACTTATTTGGATGGGGTTTAACTGAAAGAATTTTAACTGAATCGGAATCGACAGCCGATAACTTTGATTCTACTTTTTTGGGTACCGAAATAAATTGCCGGGTAACTGCAACTCTGTCTTTTTTACCGGCGACCCCAACATCCCGACTGGAGATATTTAATTGCCTGGAAATATGTGAGACTAATTCATCTGCTGATAACAGTTTTTTTTCAATCCATAAAAACAAGTGATCACCTGATCCACAGGGTTGGTATGATGGAATTTCTTCAACAATAAAATCTTCTGGATTTTCCTTTATGTTGCCACCAATATTGGGTTTTCCCAGATTAAAAAGTCCAATTTCGCCGTACCGGGAAGGGTTTAATTTACTTTTCTGCAATAGATGGGAGTATTTTTGTAAGTCCAAAATTGATATCCCTAAAAAATGATAAAAAACAAGCATCAAAAACGACTTAAAGGCTGTCATGACAATCTGTTTTTGTCCATGATGCAACGTTATTAACGCTATTTACCATGGCTAATTTGTTCTATAGCGCTTTTCAATCGCATTGGCCTTTTGTCATCTCGAACACTGAATTTGCTGTTCCCTGAGCACTGAATTTGCAATACTTTGAGCAAAGAACGAAGGGTGAGCAAAGAACGAAGGATGGGCAAACAGCACATTACTTAAAACTCATGCCAAGGAGAATGAAACGGTTGGATTTTAAGTCAAATGATTCAGGAGGGTATCTTAGATGTAGTTTAATTTACTAGTGGTTTTAGTATAGTTGTAATTTTTTAAGTAAATGCTTTCTCTGCCCGGGCGATATCCCTTTCACGCTGTTGTAACTTTTCATCGTCATCCAGCATTTTCTCCCAGCGTACCATTAAATCTTCGAGTTCGTCCTTTTTTTGCATGTTTTTATAAATATACGCCAGATACATAAAAACATCCTTATCAGTTTTCATTTCAAAGGCTTTCTCATAACAATCTATGGCCTGCTCGAATTTTTTGTTCTTTAAGAATTGTTTTGCCCGTTTTTTTAATTCCTGCCGCAGCTGCTCTAAGATCATATCCTTTTCTTTTTGTTTTATGGCATCATATCGTTGTTGCAGCTCCTGTACCTGCTCTAAATCATTGATTTTTATGTACAGTTCTATTGCTTTTTCAAATGTTTTTAGAATTTCAACGACATTCAAGGCTTTTTTAAAGTAATCTGCTGCTGCTCTGATTTTCTTCTCTTCAATATTGATGAGTCCTTTTTCGAAATAGAAATCATGAATTTCTTTCAGTTTTATATCACCAATATTCGATTGAGGGCTGATACTAACAATTTTACGATAGGCTTTAACAGCCCCCGGGACATTTTTCAATTTAAAACAAATATCACCGATATGACTCCAGGCTTCAGTATTATCCTGTTCTGAAACTACAATTTTAAACATTGCCAATGATTTACGCAGATCATTATTTTTGAAATGTTCAACAGCCATTGTAAAAACTTCTGATATCTTATAAAGACCATCGGATTTTTCCAGTAAAGAAGCACCAATGGCTGAGTACTTCGTCATCAACAAACTATTTCCGGCTTTTTTATAAATTAAACCTAAATTCACATTGAGAAATCGATTATGTCTGTCTTTCCCAAGTAGGCGAATAATCGCTTCAGCCGCAGGTGTCAGTTTTCCCTGGCGAGCCAGCACCAGAGCCTTGAGCATACTATAATATTCGAATTTGATCCCAATTTTGGTCAGTTCTGAGAACCTTTTCTCCGCTAAATCACTATCCCTATTAATTAGGGCATAAATACACTCATTAAATATTGCTACCTGATGTTTATGAATATTTTTATCCGTCTGTTCAAGTTCAACTAATTTTTCTATTTTTTGATCAAATCGAACAACTACTTCATCATAGGTAGGTGAATAATCATCTATTTTTTCACCATCTTCAAAATCTTCAATGCTTTCATATTCCTGAATAAGCGTTTCTTCAATATCAGTGACATAATTGGGAGAATCCAGATAATCAGGAAAAATAAAATCTGTAAAATTAATGAACTTGTCTATGGTATGTTTTACATCCAGATCGTATTTTTTAACTTTACCCATGCTGGCAGACAGATTATAAAAAGCTTCCTTGTATTTTTTATTTGCCCGCAATGCAATTCGATATAAATTATTAGCCTGCTTATAATCCCCGATTTTTCTGGCGCAATTACCAATTTTATTGGCAAGTTTGTAGTTATCTTGTTTGATTTGTAGTATCACGGAACCTATGGATAAAGCGGAGTCCCAATCACCCATATTATAATATCGATTGAAATTTTCTTCTAAAATCTCACTAACCAGATTTTTATTGATAGCGATGGCAGCGTTGAAGTTTATCATCGCTTGATTGTACAAACGATGAGAGATCTTGTTTAAACCTTCTTCCAGAAGTTGTTCAACCTTAAGACGAATTTTCTCTTCTTTACGTTTTGAAAATAATCCAAACATGTTTATTAGATTAAGAATTTAGTTTATCTAATTGTTTTACAATAAGAGGAGTAAGAGTTACCAAAGATTATAATGAAAGGTAATCAAAAAACAACCATATAAATGAAATTGTAAAATGCAGATATCTGGAATATTCGACTAGATCAGTGCTATACAGGTCTGATCAGGAATATTTATTTTTTCGGGGGAAATTGTCCAAAAGTGGTTTAAGAACGGATCAGCTTTGCGGGTAAGCATTCTTAAACCACTTTTTAAGTTTTTATCATCTATTTTAAAAAATGAGTCTATTTTCAAACAATGGGGGGAGTTTTCAATTTTAAAAAAATCAGTCGCTACAAACCCAATTTAACTAAATCCGGACCCAAATATTTCCGTTCATATTCGCCTAAAATACCGAGTGACAGGCATATCATCGTCCAAAGATGCAAAGTGTGGTAATGACCGGTATAATATTCAGACAAATCATGAATTTGAGCGTGACAATTATGACAAGGTGTTATCACATAACTGGCTCCGGTATTCATAATCTGATCAAATTTGGTTTTTCCATATAATCGACGTTCTTTGGGATAACCTGATTGCAAGAAACCACCACCACCACCACAACAATAGTTCTGGGTGCCATTGGGCATCATATCAATAAAGTTTTCCGCTCCAACAACTGCTTTAACGATATAACGCAGGTCTTCAGCTACTGGATCCCCCAGCGTTTTTCTAATCAGCTGACAGGGGTCCTGAACAGTAAATTTGATTTGTCGTTCTTTATTCCAATCAGAATTAACGGGCAACTTTCCTTCTCTGATCCACTGCGCGTAGTATTGCACAATACTTTTTATTTCAAAATTGTATTCTATATTAAATTTTTCCAACCCAGACCGGATTGCGTATAGTTCATGGCCTCATTCGGTATTGAGCCATACCTTAGCCCCCAGTTGGTGGACCGCATCCACTTTTGTTCGAACATTTTTTTCCCAGTTCTCATCATCAGCAGCGAACATACAATAGTTTTCAGCGGCCCAACCTTTAGAGGCATACGACCAATCCGCACCGACAATATCAAGGATTTTCCATAGTGGCACCATTTCCTCAGCTTCTGTAGCGGGCTCACGGGAATTTTGGTTGAGAAAAAAGAAAGCACCTTTTTTATCAATGGGTGCTTTAAGATGACCCATATTGTCCTGCTCGTCATAAACGTCTTCCAGGACATCCTCTACCGCAAATTTAAAATCCGATTCACTTAATCCAATAGCACTGCGGGTATCATTTTTCATGGCAGTGGCACATGAGGCTTTAATACCTTTAGGTTTGTTTTCTATTGGGGAGCGTGCTCTGGCCTGATATACCAACTTTGGAATATCAATATGCATCGGGCAAAGCAGACTACATCTTTGACACATGGTACACATCCAAATCCAAGGGGTCTCAATTAGAGTTTCATCTAATCCTAGGGCAGCCATACGAAGGAACTTTTTAGGGTCCATATCTGCCAAACCAGTTGCCGGGCAAGCAGAAGCACAAATAGAACAGGTTAGACAGGAGTCATAATTCCCGTCGGTCGGCAACAATTTATCTGCCTTATATTTAAAAAATAGTTTTTTATTATCGTTCATTATTTATTTTTTTAACTGATCAGCGATTTTATTAATACCTACATAGGCTGAAGTAATTGAAATACCGGCACCACATTTCATTCGTTTCCAATCCTGGTGTGCCAGAATCGATCCTGTAACGAAAAGCCTGCTGTCAATGATAGCTCCCTTTTCATCAACCGCCCTGAAACAATCATCTGTTTCAATGCCAGCTTGATTTATTAAATGTCCTTCCTGTGAAAACAGATCCGGTTGATGCCACAAATCCCGATCTGAAGGCTGAAAAACCGGTAAGTTGAAAACCGTTTCTTTTATCAGTGTACGGTCCGCAATCAACCCTTTTGATAAAAATCGTCCAGTTGCCAGTAGAATATACTTCGCTTGCAGCTGGTATTCTACCTCATCTTTACCAATATCCAAAACATAACCATCATCGTTAGCCAAAGCTTTAATTCCGATAACTTTATTTTGTAAATACTGTTTCACCCCTTTAGCTTTTAGCTCCTTTTCGAAAACCTCTTTAATCCTTAACCCCGGGATAGATATGGGCATGGTTGGAATTTCGAATACAGTGACACCAAGCTGCGCCTCAAAATCTTTCAGCACCTCTGAATGATTATAAACACCCAGGATAGCCGGTAGTCCTACAAACTCATCATCAGCTTTTAAATTGGCTTTGATCAGTGCAATCATTTCCTGACGATTCGCTTTCAAATCCAGAGAACGGGCTAAATGTTCCCCATAAATTTCACTTTTTATTTCTGAATCTGAGAGCTTAATCCGGGCGGCACGAAGCTGAGGCCACTCTTTTTTCAAAATTGTTTTAATTTGCATGGCACTAAATGCTTTCATGCCAAAAATATCTATCAGCAAACAGGGCTTTTTTTGCTGAAATGCCATGGCCCCGTTCAACATACTCGTTGGCACCCCGTAGCTTGTTTTCCGGGTGCCCATGGCAGTAATAACTTTAGTGTTGCGTTCTGCAGAAGTAGTATATGGCAGTCCGGCTGAATTGAAAAAGCTAAATATCTCTGCAAAAGCACTGCTTATATTATCCTTACCTGTTTTACTGTAAGGATGATTAGTAGACCTTTCGGATAATAGTTGAATCGCTGCCCATGGATCATCCCAGACTTTTGATTCTTTTATGGAAGGAATTGCCAACAAATCCAACAGTCCACTGGTGTATAAAAATCCACCGGTATCACCGATTTGCACAGTTGAAAGCTTTCGATTACTGGCATAAAGTGCTCCAGCCATCCCTGCCATACCACTCCCAATGATGGCCAAATCAACCATCTTTACCTTATCTTTCATCACCATTTTTTATGTTGTCTCCGGATTTTGAAGCTCAAGTGAAAACAATCCACAATGAATCGCTTCTGAAAGTTCTGATTGGGATAATTGATCCCCCCAATAAATAGCTCTCTGCCCTTTCCAGCGCTCTTTTAAAAATTCTTTTTGACTAATGATACCTTTATTTCCATCTGTTAATTCATGATCATATAAATACCCCACAATTCTAGGGCTGCAGAAAGACCCCTGACAAGTCCCTTTACCAACCCGACTTCTTAAACCAATCGATATTAAATCCGGGGCTTCATTTTGTTTTTTGATATCGTTGGCAATTTCATCAATGGCACTTTGAGGAATCATTTCACATTCACATAATAATTGATCATCCGGTGCATGGTGTTTCAGCCAGGTCTTCGGTCCTCCCCCGGGTTCCGTCCATTGACAGGTATGAGCTGCCGGTAAAGTTACCAGATGGGTTGAGCAGGCCTCGTTCACCCCTAATCGTAAACAAACCAAATCAACGGTTTTTTCAGCCATTTGCCTATAGGTGGTCAGCTTTCCGCCGGTGATGGTTATAAAATTATCAACTTTGTCTTGGGTATGATCAATTAGAGAGAATTC
>Ga0233437_1005620_pt1 | contig 13438 bp, 9 predicted proteins | sample SI_122_August201_FD_182714 | JGI IMG/M metagenome (GOLD analysis project Ga0233437, IMG submission 182714) | Seawater microbial communities from Saanich Inlet, British Columbia, Canada - SI_122_August2016_200_MG | ecosystem: Environmental > Aquatic > Marine > Inlet | place: Canada: British... | reverse complement strand
TACATTTAGTATGGACGGTCCAAGTATTATACCAGCTGCAAGTTCTCCAAGCAGTGAAGGTAGTCTGATTCTTTCTGCAAGCTCACCAAGAACCTTTGCAAGACAAATTAGCAACGCAAGTTGCAATATTATAGATACCATTGGTTATTTGCTCGATATTTCTTTAAAGTGTTTTAGGACCTTTATGTCGGTCAATATTCCTAGTAATTTGTTAGTTTTATCAACTATTGGAATTGTTGAAATTTCAGCATCAAACATGACCTTTACAGCATCTTGAACACTATCATCCGGTCTAAGTGTAAATTCGTGTCTTTCGTAGAAGTCATCTATTGTCGAATCTTTTGATGCGAGCATGTATCTTATATCTTCAAAATTGAAATCTTCGTCACTCATTTCTCTTTTTCCAATTATTTTTAGTAGTAAATCACGTTGGCTTAATTCGCCAACAACTTTGCCGTCATCATCTACAACAGGGAGTGCTGATTCGGGTATTGAAGTAAGAAGTTTAATTGCATTATCTATATTTTCACCAATTTTTATCGTAAGTGGCTTATTATTCATTAAATCCTTTATTTTCATTATACCTTATCTTCTACAAAGAGGTATATAAATGTTATCTATGACGGGTATTTTTTAGTTTTTTTGCGAAATTCATATATATGGGTAAAGTAGATAATGAATAAATGGTCGTAGCTGCTGGTATTATTGGAAATATTGTTTCACTTTTGATTGTTGCAGTTATTTTCATTACACTTATCTTTACAAAAAAATTACATTTCTTTATTTCAGGGCTTACTTTGATTGCACTTGGAGTTCTTCCTATTTTATACAATGCAGGTATAATTAATATTGATGTAAATGCTTATCCTGTACTTGGATTTGCTGCATATTTTTTTGTTGCAGTAGCAGCAAAGGATTTATTTCAAGAGGCATATAGAGAAAAGGAAAAGCCATTACGTATGTTAACGCTTGTGTTCGCTTTTGGTTTGTTATTTTTTACTGCAATTCCAACATTGCACAAATTACATGTGATTGAATCCTTTTTTGATATTCCAAGCCTTGTCTATAATGTTATCTACATCTTAAGTGGAATTTTCCTTATTATCGGAATATTCACACTTATTGAAGAGCATAGGATACATAGATAAATAAAGACTAGTGGTCTTATTCAGTTGTTTCAATAAAGTCAACACTAATTTGAACTTTATCGTCCTTTCCAATTGCAATATCAGATTTAATATCAGTTACAAAAGATAATGATTTTGCTTTTATTGTTCCTGTTATATCAATCTTAACCAGCTCAATGCATTCTTTCGTGTTATCATCAGTTGCTATTTTTACATCAACTTCAGAATTTAATGCTTTATTATTTTCTGATTTATGACGTCGTATTGCAGATGAAATGTCCACTGCAAGTTGTCCAGCTGATGTTTCTTTTTCATCTATTTTCACGCCTAGAACCTTTGGCCATGCTGAATTTGCTATGCTTTTTTCGTCTTCAAATTTTGTGAAGAAATATTGCCAGATGCTCTCAGTTATGAATGGAACAAGTGGATGGAATATTTTAACCATGGTTTTTAGTGCATGGTATAAAGTGTATTGACCACTATCTTTTGCAGGTTGTCCATATATTTCTGGTTTATAGAGACGCTCTTTTACCATTTCTAGATAATTATCACAGAAAGTGTGCCAGAAAAATTTGTCTGCAACGAGTTTGACTTTTTCAAATTCATATTTGTCGAAATGTTCAGTGCATTTTTTTACTACGATATCAAGTTCATTCAATAGCCATTTGTCAAATATTGATAGTTCTGGAGTTTTCCCAGGATCAAAATCGTCATCAAGTAAAAAATTGGTAAATTTGAAAGCATTCCATAGTTTTGTAACGAGTTTGTTTCCAGTCATGACGTCTTTTTCTTGGTATGGACAGTCATCGCCTAGACCAGACCCAGATGCCCAATATCTTAAAGCATCTGCAGAATAATTTTTCAAAACATCATCAACCCAAACTACGTTTCCTTTTGATTTTGACATTTTTTGGCCTTTTGAGTCCTGTCCATGTCCTGAAATCACAATGTCGCGCCAAGGGATGTCATTGTTATGATAGAGAGATTTTGCTATAGTATAAAATGCCCATGTTCGTATTATATCATGTGCTTGAGGTCGTAAATCCATTGGAATCATTTCTTTCTTTTCTGTTTTCAAATCCCAGTGATAGTTTATTTGAGGCGTTACAGAACTTGTCATCCATGTATCCATTACATCCTCTTCGCCTATGAATTCAGTGCTGCCACATTTACAAGGGTTGTTTGGAGTGTCTCTTGTTGGATCAACAGGTAACGTGTCTAATTCAGGAAGAGTTACCTCACCACAGGATTTACAGTACCATACAGGAAAAGGAACTCCGTAGAAACGTTGCCTAGATATATTCCAATCCCAGTTTAGATTTTTTACCCAGTGATCATATCTGACCTTCATGAATTTAGGGCTCCAGTTTATCTTGTTAGCAATTTCAAGTAATTCCTCCTTTCGGCTTAGAACATCAATATACCATTGTTTCTTTTTTACGAACTCGATTTCTGTTCCACATCGCTCATGTACATTTACTGCATGTACAATATCTTTTTGTGAAACAAGTAGATTAGCTTCTTTTAAATCTTCAGTGATTGCAGGTCTTGCCTTCTTGATGTGCATTCCTTCATATTTCTGTGCTTCAGAAGTCATGCATCCATCTTCACCTATACAGACTCGTAGAGGTAGTTTATGCTTGATCCATTTTTCGATATCTTCTTTGTCGCCAAACGTACATACCATCATTAGGCCTGTACCCACTTCAGGGTCGACGTTTTTATCAAACATAATTGGAACTTCATAGTTGAATAAAGGAACCGTTGCGGTTTTTCCTTTTAGATGTTGATATCGTGTATCATCAGGATTAGCAAATAGTCCAACACAAGCTGGAAGTAATTCGGGTCTTGTTGTAGAAATAATTAAATCTGTTTCTTTTCCATTTTTATCGACAGATTTGAATATGATATCATTGAAACACGATTTAATATCTACATTTTCAAAGTCTGCTTGTGCTACAGCAGTCATACATTTAGGACACCATGTTGTTGGTGCATCTATGTGTTTTAGGAGTTTTTTCTGATATAGATCAATAAAAGAATGTTGAGATATTTTTTGACAGTGTGGATTTATTGTGGAATATGTTTGATCCCAGTCTACGCTTAGTCCTATTCTTTGCCACAACTCTTTGAAAGTTTTTCGTACTTCTTCTGTTTCTTTTAGGCACAATTTAATGAATGCTTCACGGGAAATGGTCTTTTTGTTGACTTTATGCTTGTTTTCAACAAACTTTTCGGTTGGAAGTCCATTGTCATCAAATCCCATAGGATAGAAAACTTTGAATCCTGCCATACGCTTATATCGTGCGATGAATTCAGCATGAGAATAGCTCATAGCATGACCAATGTGAAGATGACCAGCGCTTGCATAGGGCGGTGGTGTATCAATAGAATAGAGAGGTTTATCCTTATCCACTAATTCAAAAGAGAAGGTTTTATCGTCGTTCCAAAAATTAATTATTTTTGGTTCTTCTTCTGTAGGTTTATACTTTTTTGGTATTTCTTCTCCCATAATATTGCCCCTTTGGGTTTCAATTCTCGTCCTAATTACGTCTCTGTATTATCGAATCTTGGATGTTTTATATATTTTTCTCTTGGTATTACTAATATTTGAAGTGATTGTTCTAATGATTTGATGTTTTTCAAACAATAAAGTATTTAAATGATTAGTATACAAATAGGTATACTAGGTGTTAGATTTGGTCGATGTTAAGCGTAGAAATAAAATAAAGAAGTTTTTGTTGGTGGTTGGAGGAGTTCTGCTCTTTAAATTTGTTGGTGCGAGCGCTCTAGCTAAAGGATTATCTTTGAAGAAGAATGCGCCTAAAAAAGTACAGAATAAAGCGAATTTGGCAGAAAAGAATAGACTCAGAACAGAAATAGATAGTATTAGGAGAGCTAAGCCTGATATACCAAAAGAATTACGTCCTTTTAGAAAGAGTATGGATGATATAGAAAAAAAATTAGAAGGTAAGCGTAGAACAGAGTATCCTGAATTGCTTTCTAAGAAGATGGAATTCAAAGCATTAATGATAGAGAAACGAACGAGATTAAGAGCTAATAAGGACACCATGACGAAAAAAATTCGTGGTTTGCAGTGTAAGTTACGGAGCATGTGATTTTTCTATATAAACTTGATAGTACTAAACAATCTAAAATTTTATATACAAGATTTTCATTGTCAGATAGTGTAGGGTATAATGTCAAATGAAAATATAAAAGAGTGGTCTCCATCAAAAAAATGGAATCCATTTAATAGCTATAAACTTCTTGCACAAGTACCTAGGTGGGAACTTATACAGAGAAACAAATCTATTCCTCAGCCAGTACTCGTGACGGTTGATCCAGTGAATATGTGTAATTTGAAATGTTCATGGTGTAATGCACATTCTATACTTGAAAGTAATACGAGCATGTTGTCAAGAAAATCTTTGTTGAGAATTGCAGATTTTCTAACTGTTTGGCAAGGTACAAAAAAATGGCCAAAAGGAGTTGAGACTATATGCATTGCAGGTGGTGGTGAATCTCTTCTGAATCCATATATAGATGAGTTTATTGAGGTTTGTATTGCAAAGGGAATAGAAGTAGGAGTCGTCACTAACGGTACATTGATTGATAAGCATTTAGAGGCTCTTTCAAAATGTACATGGGTGGGTGTGTCAATTGACGCAGGGACTAGACAAACTTTTGCTAACGCTAAAGGAGCGGATTTGTTTGATAAAGTTATTTCTAATATAAAGAAACTTATAGATTACAGTGAAGAGCATGATACAAAGTTGGCGTTGAAAAAACAAGGATACGGGGTATCATACAAATATTTGCTTCATTCCTCAAATATGTCAGAAATATATACTGCTGCAGAGATAGCAAAAAGAGTAGGTTGTAGAAATTTTCATATGAGACCTGCAGGGATACCGTGGTCCGATATACAGAATGAAAAAAGAAAGGATTTTTTCAAGTTCACGCCGGATGTAATCAAGAAATTTAAAGCAGAAGTAAATAAGGCAAGGAAACTTGAGAGCGAAGAGTTTGGTATCTTTGGAATTACACATAAGTTTGATAATAAATTCAATCCTGCGAATTTTTTTAGCAATTGTTATGCAATATTTATGACAGGTGTATTTATGCCAGGAACAGACGGCAATGAAGATAGCATTAACTTTGGTTTGTGCTGTGACAAAAGAGGGGATCCAGAAGTTCTATTAGAAGAGAATATAGTAGACCCAAAGATAATCGCAGAATCATGGGGCGGGAAGAAACATGCAGGAATTTTTGAAAAAATAAAAGTTGACCGTTGTCCGCGATGTACGTATCAACCTCATAACCAGATATACGAGCACGTAATTAAAGACGATTCTATGACGTATAAATTTATTTGAATAATTTTCCGTAGATTAATCCAATTCTCCATGCAATTCCGGTTACTAAACTGAAATATGCCCAGCCAAAACCATATTTTGAGATGTAAGATAACCATTTAGGTAGTTTAAAGAAAGATGATAGAGTTTGTCCAGTTCTTTTCTTGAAATCGCTATTTCCTAATTTTCCTCTATGGTCTCTTGTAATTACAGAACACCATACTCCTCGGTAGAACCATTTTTTCATTGAAGGTAAAAAGGAATTAGGGTGGAGGTGTTTGACTTTGGTATCTTTCACTATTTTTAATTTTACATTGTTGCTGGCAAGTCGAAAAGACAGGTCAGTATCGTTTCCACTAATGTATAATCTGTTTGTATATCCGATTTTTTTAAGTACCTTTTTGGTTATGGCAAAATTCTTTGTATCAATTAGTCCTATTATTTTATTAGATTCAAGTTTCTTATGTGCTCTCAGCTCGTTTTGTATAGCCCAAAAGTTCCTGTGAATGCTTTTTTCAGAGCCCTGTACACAATCATAGCCTTTTAGTAATGGTGCTACCATGGATGATATCCAGTCTCTTGGAACAATGCAGTCAGAATCAGTCATCAATATGATGTCGCCTTTTGCATTCCTTTCGCCTGTGTTTCTTGCAGCTCCTCTGCCCTTCTGTATCTCAGATAGAAGGATTACAGCGTGTTTAGATACTATTTCTTTAGTTCTGTCGGTTGATCCATTATCAACAACGATTATTTCATAGTTGGGATAATTTTGTGCAAGTATTGAGGTTAAACACTGAGTTATGGTTTTCTCTCCATTATATACAGGTATTATTATAGATATTTTTGGAGTTTTCATATAAGCTAATAAAATATTATATAATATATAAAATAATAGTTGCTACGCAAGAATTACGATAAGTATATAAGTAAATTAGGCACCCCCTTTGTCATGTTGGGAAGAAGGTCTAAATTGGCCATTGGTATATTCATTGTTATTGTATTAATATTACTCATTTCAGGTGCAGACTTATTTACTTCTGGCATTATTATATCTTTGTTACTTATCTTTTTCATTGCTATTGAAGGATATCTTAGGATACAACGAAATATTGCAGTAACAACAAAAAAGCTTCAGTACATCATTGATGTAGATAAAAAGAGAACCATAGAAGTTAATGAAAAGATGAGTATGTTTGAACAAAGGCAAACAAATTTGCTTCAGTTCCAGACCGAATGCGCTGATAGGTTTAATGTTTTGATTTCTGAATTTAAGTTAGGCATAAATAGAATCGATGTTCTTTCTAAACATTCTAAGTCTACCGAAGCTAAGGTCGGTAAATTATCGTCAGAAATTAAGTTGAAGAATAAGAAACTTGATGTTTTGTCAATAGATGTGAAGTCGACTAATAAAAGACTTAATGGTATATCATCAGAATTCAAATTAAATGATACGAAGTTAGCTAGCATATCATCAGAATTCAAATCAAACAGTAAAGGAATTAAAAAACAAAATAGTTTGTTGAAGCGTTATTATTGGTTTGCGTTGAAAAAAGAAAGAAAGGAGCAGTTAAAGAATATAGTTCCAGATTTGTTCAGTTATAAGTCCGTGCTATATGTTGGTGCTAGAACAGGTCGATTTGATTTTTCACAAGAATTTCGAAAAGCAGGCTATGATATAACTGTTGTTGAGAGATATAAGCCAAACGTTGATTATCTTAAGACTATTCCATGGATAAAGAAAGTTATACGAAAAGATATAAGAGAATTTACGACTAAAAAGAAATATGATGTAATATTTTGGTGGCATGGTCCTGAACATATACCAAAGAAAGATTTACGTAAAACGCTTCGTAATCTTGAAAAGATGTGTAATAATGTAATGGTATTAGGTTGTCCAAATGGTGATGTTAAACAGCAAAACGAATATGAAAATCCTTATGAAGATCATCTTTCTGGATATGAAGGATTAGAGTTTGAGAAATTAGGGTATACTATTGATGTTATTGGTCAAAAAGATACGTTTGCATCAAATATATTAGCTGTTAAGCATAAGAAGTAATTTGTTTGTTCTTGATTTTATATTATTGAATTTTGAATTGATAATATTAGATAAAAGCGCTTGAATTCTTATACCGAAGTACTTTCTTTCTGCCCTTGTTATAGAATGCCATTTCTTTTTATGGGGTATAGTCTTTATCACCTTCAGGTCAGCGTTTACATGGTCTGAATGGTTTTCTCCTGTTGTCATTACTCTTATAGCACAGAAATCAAGAAATTCCCCTAGAGGTTTACCTTTATTCTCAAAATATCTTTTAGCATACACATGCGATCCCAGTATTTTCTTAAGATAAGTTTCATTAGTTGATTTTAGTATTTCTTCTTGTGTTGATTTTAGGGTTATTTTTTTAGAAATTTTAGAACTTATTAATTTGTAATTATAGATGTTTGATGTTCCACAAATCCCATTAAATCCTCTTCTCTCTCTTATCCTGTTTCCTAGTAAGTAATATCCCTTTGATATTATCCATCCATTATGATTAAGATTTTCATTAGCGTATTTAGAAATGTTATTTCCAATATAGTCGTCTGCATCAAAAAACATTATGTAATCAGGGTTATATTTTTTTGCTGCAACTAATCCTATAGCATATTTTGAACCTCTATCAATTTTCAGACCAGTCATGTCTTGGTTTGTAGGTGGAAAATCAACTTCTATAAAATCAGTGAATCGTGATATTTTATTTGCATTATGCTTTAGTGGGAGTATTTTATTATGGACAACGATGATACGAAAATTTTGATTAATTTGATTGCAAACAGAACTTAATGTGTTATTTAGCAGATACCATACTCTCTTGTATGATTTACTTTTTTTGGGATGTTTAATTGATGTTATGAAAACAATCATATCTGTCGAACCTCATTTTTTTTCTTTTACGTATTCAATTATTGCATCTTTATTAAAGTCATCCCATGTTACAAGTACACCATTTGATCTCTCAGCAGCAACGAGCGAAAAGAAGCTTTTGCTTAGTATTAGAATGTCCGCACATGCCATGTGATACATATCATCAAATATATCATCTACGCCACCTCTATGCACCTCAACGTCTTTTCTTGTTTCAATGTCTTTGTGAAGCACAGAGTTTGGACCGGTGTAAACATGTATTTTATATTTTATTTTGTTTTTTATTATGGATACAATTTTTTTGATTTTGTCAATGAAATAAGAGTCAGTGAGATATTTCCAGTGGTCAGGATGGTTGGCAGGTGCGATATCACCTTTTCTTATATGAACTGCGATATTGAGTGTATCTTTTTCGAAATATAACTCTCTGTTTATGTTGGCTCTGTAGAATCGTTTTTTAAGTGAGTTTGATGTTCTTTTGCATTCTTCTAGTATGAATGGCGTTTTCCCATTTTTATCAAAATCAAGTGAACTGAAAAAGAAACCGTTATGCACTGTTATAAGATATTTCTTTTTTGGGTCGTTGCATTTTTCTAGTAAGGTTTTTATTTTGTCAAAACCATTCCAGTTAATTTCTTTGTCATACTGATTCCCGAATCGGTTGCCACCTAAAGTAAGTTTTTGAATATCATCATCTTCTATATCATGTTTTGTTATATTGTTTTTTGCAAGTCCAAAGAACTCTTCTGAATCTTTTGAGTGTTTTTCATATCCTCTTCCCTTGATGTTGATAGGAAAATGCACATATGTTAAATTGAATAGTTCTGCTAGCATGAACGCTGTATCTCGGTGTATTTGTTGATGCCCAGTACGGCAACAAGTGACATCGGTTGTTATCATTATGTTGCTTTGGGATTTTGATTCGTTAGAATCAAATACATTGTAGCATTGCATGTTAGGTGACCATAGTATAACGGCGTGAGCTATGTTTGATTTTCCGTATACAAAGCAATCGCATTTCGAAAGCAATAGTGCTTCTATCAATACGTCTTCTCCAAGTACAGCTTTAGAAATTGTTTTGAATGCAGGGTTATTTTTACCCATAAGATGCCCTTCCCCACCTTTGAATCTGTTAGCATCATATGATATAACTTTATTGCCATATCTTTCTTTTACTTTTTCAATGACTCTTGAATCATCTGAAGCTATCAAGATTTTTGAATTAGGAAATTTTTTCATATGGCGGTCAACAATAGCAAAATATTCTTTGAATGGAACATTTTCTAGTTTTCCATTTTTTGTATATTTATATCCTAGCTTTCCCAATGGATTTTCACATTCATAATGTCCGGGTCCTCTTATGTGAAGACCGATTACGTGATATCCTTTCATGAATTTGTCATTAAATTTTGATATTTTATCTTTGATGTATTGCCTTGGTTTAATGTATTTTTTAATGTCCAGTTGATTTATTCTTTTGTTGTTAAAGTGTGGAAGCTGCTGGACAAGGGAAAGAAATGAAACATTGTCAGGGAAGTTGTTAGTTTTGTCAAACTTGATTCTGGTCAGATCACCTTTTCGTATTTGTTTTGATAGGTCTTTCCTGAATCTTCTAGATTCTTTTTTAAGGTCTTTTTTTGTTATCTCTATATCATCATTAATTTTTATGGGAAGCGCCTCACTTATGGTATGGCCCTCTATTGGCTCAAAATAATACTCAAATACATTTTTCTTATCATGATATCCATCTTTATTCCAATAAGGGCAATCGTCAGACCAGTATGGAATAACAATAGGATGGTGATCTAATTGTCTGATATATGACATTAATTTAAGAAGTGTAATGATGTGTGAGAAAAGACCAGCCATAGGTCTTCCGTGGTGTATTAAGAATTCCTTTTTGTTGTCGTTTTTGAATTCATATTTAAACAGTTCGATATCCCGTTTGTATATTTTTGCAACAACTTTTTTTAGTTCGTCATCATAGTATTCAGTGTAGTGTTTATGGTTGTTTGAATTGAGTCTTTTCAATTCATTTGTTATTCTGAGTTTTTTCTTTATTTTTTCAAAATCCTCATCAAGCGTTTCATGACGTAATACGTAGTCAACTAGAATGTCTCCTTTTGAATTTGCGATATAATGTGCTTGGTCGTGTTTAATAGATGGGTGCCAAAATTTATGTCCTGACTTTAACATTTTTAGAAACTCTTTAAATGATTTGTTTTTGAGTGTTTCATAATCAAGATTAGGTCTTTTGCCCTTAATGTTGTTATGCCAGTGAGATTTAGGCATTCTAGCATATTCATAAGCAGAAACTAGCCTTGCCCAAGGATTTCTAACTACGGCAAATGAAAATCCGGGTCTTAACTTTTGATTTTTCATTTTTTCAATAGTTTGATTGTATGTCCAATGACCTTGAGGACTAAAAATCTTATTTTTACAAGCATTTCGTATAGAAGTTCCACCATTTTTGGGTATATGAATGAAGAAAGGGCGAGGAGTAAGTTTATTTAGAAGCTTGCTTTGATTTTGAAATAGTTTATTTTTTACTTTTTTTAGAATTGTTTTAAGGGGTGAATTTTGAGCGGTAGTTACGTTGTTTGACTTTTTCTTAAGGATTTTTTTTAGCGTCTGTAATGCATTTTCAGTTAGGAAAACTCTTTTGCAGTTTTTTAAGTCGTTTATGGTTTTTGCATTAGAAATCATTCTAGGAACGCTAAATCTTCCATGTTGTACCGCAAAATTTCGTTCTCTTAGTTGATATGCATGTACTGTCATGCCATTTATTTCTATTTTGATTTCCTTATCATGATTTAATATTTCTTTTGGATTGGCGTTTTTTACCGCATGTATAAGCGAATCTTGATCGTCTGACATATGTAGACCAAGAACTTTTTCTTTCCAGAATCTTTTTGTTTTATTGCTATTTCTTATAAGTATGAAACCAGGACATAACATTATAGATCTTTTATCATTTAGTAGCATTTGAGGTCTTCTTGGTTGGCTTCCTAGTGGCACAAATATGACTTCACATACAATGTCGTCTTTGTTATCAAGTATAGATTTGTGTGGGTCTTCTTTCCATATTGCGTCAAGGTCGGAGAGTATTACGTTATATCCAATCTCTAGAAGTTGATCCACAGCAATCATTCGTTTTTCCCATAGGTATCTTTTCTGTGTGACATTTATTTTTTCATCAAGATAAAGGTTTTTTGTGAATTTTTTTAGATGATTAAAGGTGTACGTGTCTAAGCATATGATTATGTAATTTGTTATTTTAAGACGTTCCATAGCACAAATCCAATTAATGGCTTGGGATAGATAATAATTTCTGGTTTCTCGTAGTTCTTTAGAGTTAAAGTGACCGGAATCAAACAGTCCAGCATATGTGAGAATTATTTCATTATTTTTAGCTGTTTTTTTAATTATTTTTATAGCTTCCTCGGGGAGTCCTTCTTTTCTTTGTTCAATCATTTTTGAGGGAAGCCAGTTGTTAAAATTTAAGATAAATTCTTTCATGGCGTTTTTGTCTTCAGGTATGTTGTCATGTAATATAAGATTCTTAAGTACGTTATGATCTCTTATGACTGCATCTATGAAGAATAGTAATCCTCTTACTTTGCCTACTATTTTGTATAATCCTTCAGCGTACTTTTTTGCTCTTTTTAACCTCGTTGCATTTCCCAAATTTACTTCAGTTTTGCACATTTCGATTGCATTTACTATTGATTCTATTCTACTTCTATCTGCGCAATAGAAACCATCATCGTATGAAAGATCACAAAAATCGTGACCGTGGCTAATTTTTATGCATGGAATTCCATAGTATGCCAGTTCAAAATCCCTGTAACAACCCCAAGAACCACCATCAATAGATAATGAACAGAAACAGTCGTTTTCGACGAGTTTATCAAAGAGGTTTTCTTTCGAGAAGTCAATTTTTCCTCGTATTACATTATAACCTTTTTCTTCTATTTCTTTTATTATTCTTCCCCTGTGTTGTCCATCTCTTCCATACCAAAATATGTTTTTTTTGCCTTTAAGTTCTTTTATTCTTTTTATGTTATCGAATTTATTTGGAACATCATGCTCAAATGTTTTACCTACTACAAACGAAACATTTCCAAAATATACTTTGTTATGGTATTTCATATTTACGGCTCTATCGCTTGGGTATATTATGTATCCATTAAGTCTTTTTGGGATTATAGGAAATAGATTCTCTCTAGGTTCTTGGAGTATTATCCAAGTATCATCAGGAAAATTAACTAATTCCATTAGAAATATATGTCGTGGTTCAATGAGTATCTTTTTTATTATAGATTTATTATTCTTTAAGAAATCGACAAAATAGGAGGTAATTCCGTTATCGAGGAATTCTTCTAGTCTATTGTCTTTTGTGAGTATGAATATAGATTTAGGATCTTTAATATCTGCCATCTGTTTCATCTCTTTTATGTTTTATTAACTGTCTTTTAATTGATTTTTTAGCGTAGTTTTTTATCTTTGCTAGGAATTCTAGATACATTGGTCTTTGTTTTATGGATAGTTTTATTTTTCTTTTATTTATTTTGTTTTTTTCTATCAAGTATTCATTCAATATATATCCTTCATCGGTCCTGCCAAAACTTTTTACATTTGTATATCCATTTTTTTCTAGGAGCATATTTATTTTATGTTTTAATTTATTATCATTGTTATGTTGAATAGTTATGGCAATTATTTTATATTTATTAAAAGGGAATTTTTTAATAACAACATATTCTGCACCCCCTGTGTCAATATCCATATAATGAATTAGTTTTGGACAACTAGAACTTTTTAGTACATTCGAAAGAAGTTTGGTTTTGTATTTTACGATATGTCTATCCTTCTTTTTTATCAGTTCATTTGCTTTTTTCAAAATATCCTCTCTGGTAATATATTTAATTATTCCAGATGGTCCGCCAAGCTCTAAGAATTTGACTTCTTCTCCACTGTTATCTGTTAAGCATGCTTGTACCCATTTACATTTTCTTTTTATTTTGAAATCAGAAATAAATCGT
>Ga0233437_1005617_pt1 | contig 13439 bp, 27 predicted proteins | sample SI_122_August201_FD_182714 | JGI IMG/M metagenome (GOLD analysis project Ga0233437, IMG submission 182714) | Seawater microbial communities from Saanich Inlet, British Columbia, Canada - SI_122_August2016_200_MG | ecosystem: Environmental > Aquatic > Marine > Inlet | place: Canada: British... | reverse complement strand
ATGGCGAGCACCCCACGTTTCTGGCCCCATTACACTCGCCGATCGTACCAAAACGGATCACTTCGGCCCTCCTCGGTGACAATCTTCGGCACCAAACAGCCCGCCTTGAACATCCTCAAACCCCGGGCACGCCCCAACCTCCCCCGGCCTCGCGTACCTCGCCCACAGCCACGTATCGATATCCTCGGCGTCGTTGAGGCAGCACCCCTCAGCGTGCGGCAGTTGCCGACACCAGCACGATCGGCAGTCTCGGCAGTCGGTCACGCCTGCACCCCATACACGCGAGCATACAGCCTCACGAAGTCGTCAAAGCCCATCGTCACCAGCGGCCCTAGCTCCCGCATCCCCACGTCGGCCACGCCCCACAGCACGCAAGCCGTCCGCAGCCGCATGGTTGCCGTGGCTGGGTAGCGGTCGCGCTTGCACACGGCGACGGTAGGCCGTCCATCGCTGGCCTTCTCCCCTTGCTCCATCGCCTTGGTCGGGCTCGGGCTGGCTCCCACCTTGGCCTCTATCCAGATACCAGGCGCTTCCACGTCGGGGGCGTCGGTGCCCTTGCGTGACTGGCCTCCTGTGCGCCTGACGTCAAGTCCGGTGGCTTCTGCCATCTGTCGGGCTACCGCCCTCTCCCAATTCGCTCCCTTGAGGCGCTGTGACCTACCCATCGCCATCCCCCTCCCCTTCCGTTAGTTTCAGCGCCATCATCAGCGGGAAGCACGCAGGTAGCCACAGCACCACCCACGCTACCAGCACCACTCCGATCCGCCCGTACCATGCCAGCGGCACCAACGCCGCCACGATGAGCGCCAAGCCCAGCGAGAGGACGGAGCCGGCGACCCCGCATACCGCGATCTCGGCGTCAGTCAGCTTACGAAGATGCATCCTCATCCCCCTCCCCCTTAGCAGCCCAGCCGGTCGGCCGGCAGTCGATGCAAGGCTGTGCGTCCACGTCCTCCTCCATGTGGCGGCAGATGGCGCATTCAAGCCGGTCTTGGCTCGCCTCCCAGTGGCTCATCCCGCAGGCCTTGACGCGGCTGCACAGGCTCTCCGGCCCATGCTCGCAGTTCCCGCAATGCTCATCCATCGTCGTCCTCCTTGGGTGTCCAGCCGGGGCAGCCGTCGGCGCTGGGCGGGGGCACGATGCGGCGAGCCCAGCGGGCGAAGGTGTCGAGTTGGCACCAGTGCGCCTCCCCTCTCGCTAGATCGCCGGGGTGCAGGTAGCCGATGAGAGTAGACGCAAGCCACAGGCGTTTTTGTAGATCGAACACGCCCCGCGGCTCCCCCGTTTTCCCGGCGTACCACTTCCCCGGCATGATGTCGTCCATCCTCACCCCACCACCTCCATAACCCGCCCCCAAGCCCTCGCACGCGCCTCCATCGCCGCCCGCAGCTTGTCAGGGTCGACGGTGCCGGCAGCCTCGATGCGCGAGACCGCCCCGGATGCGCCGAACACGGCGGTCATCCTGTCCGCCCATCCCCGCGGTAGGCTCCCCCGCCCCATGATGATCTCCAGCTCCCACAGGTCGCGCATATCGCAGGCGGCGGTGAGGTCCCCGCGCTCGAGGGCGTAGGCCATGGCGGTGCGGTGGTGGTGGTGATCGGTCATCCCTTGGCCCCCCTGATGCTGATGTCGATCGGCCACTCGGCGAACACCTCGCGCAGCGCCCGGACAAGCCCTTGCGCCTCGGCCTTGCGCTCATCCCGCGACGGCCCATCCTCGAACGCTGATCGGTGCGTGCCTGTGTCGCCCGGCCACGCCGCCAACCAGCCGTTATCGATCCGCTCCATGGTGTAGGCGTCCGTTGCTCGCCCATCTACAAGTGCCTCCATCACCGCCCCCATCCGGCGCACGGCGTCTACATCGTCGTCGCTGGCTGCGGTCGTGCCAAGCCAGTCGCCATCGTGGTACAGGTCGCAGGTTGTGACGGGAAGCGTGATTCGCGGGGCGCCCGGGAACGCCTTGGCTGCGATCTCGTGAGAGTTGCTGTCGCGATCGACGATGGTTGCCGACCCAACCTTCGTTGCTGTCCCGCCGGTCTCGTGAATCCTCATCCCTCCCCCCTCTCCACGCCTTCCGGCGCTGTCGGCTCGGCGGTCATCCGAACCTCCTGTATATCGCCGCCCACACGGAACGGCGCTCAACAAATACGCACTCGCTCTGGTAGCCGCGATCGGGCGTCGACTGACGGCGCGTCTTAAACCTGCGCGACCACTCGCGCCAGTTCTCCTGGAACACGGCGCAGAGCATCGCGAACGGAACGAGGCACCATCGCCCCGTGTCCGACCAAAACCACAAGATGTAGTCCGTCCGCTTGGTCTCGTCACGGGTCCACCCGGGGACGTCGCGCTCGACGACTGACCACGTTTCAAGCGCCAGATCGTCCTCGCCTGCGAGCGCCTTGTAGTCCTTTGACCGGACCTTGACGTCCACGCTCAGGTGCTCGCCGCGGGCGTGCTCGACCCAGTAGTCGGTCCCGTTGCGGTCGTTGATCTCATGGGCAGCGTGGACGTTCAGCGCCCCCGGGATGTTGTCCAACAGGATCGCGGTCACGCTCTTGTCCGCGCTGACGCCCCGGCTCATGGCCAGCCGCTCATCAAAGCCGTAGCTGATCGGGTCATTCATCGGAGTCTGCGCCCCACCTTGACCAGCCCTCTCGCTCTTCCCTTGCGAACATCTCAAGGTAGGGGCCGGGGCTCCATGCCTCGACCATCCCGTAGAACTCGGTCGGCTTGCTGCTGTGTCCAGCCGGCCCGCGTGGTGCCTCGAACCACGTCCCTACGTCCCTGCGCTTGAGCGGCTGGGATCCCTTGACCCCGAACAGCACTTGCTCTGTCGACCCGCGGAAGTAGTTGCCCATCCCGAACGACGGCTTGCACCACGTTAGGCAGGTGATGTAGCGGAAGCCCCACGCCTCCAGCAGCCCGAACGCCTTGGGTAGTGATCGGTTGGTCACCCACAGGTAGATGTGCGCGTCCACGTCGGCCAGGTCACCCACAGGCAGCGCCGCGATGTCGTCGATCGGCATGGTCGAATACTGCGGGCGGGCTCTGCCGAGTTGGTCAACGTCTCCCTCGTCGCCCCAGTCCCACGGTGGATCGATGACGATGGTCGCGAAGTGGGCGTCAGCGTCGATGATCGGCGCGTCGGTGTTCGCTACCTTCTCCGCGTTCTCCTGACGGCGTGCCTCCCGCTTGGCCTCCTTCTGTCCGCGCTTGATGTCCTGGATCGCCCGGGACCGCGGAACGTCTCCGGCCTTGACCTTCTCCTGGATCTCCGGCGGTGCCTTGGCCAGCGCCTGGGCCTCGCTGCTCTGGCGCTTGGATAGGCCGAGGTCGGCGAGAGTGGGTGGCTGATTGTGGTTACAGTCTGGTACCGCAATCGGGCCGACGCCCTTTGCCCCTCCCGCCCGCTCCGAGTCCCGCAACAACTCGCCCAGCCTGATCTCCGCCTCGACCTGGATCCCAGTGGCGTACCGGATGGCGCTGGCGCCCAAGTTGCGAGCACGCGCCCACGTCTTCGCCGCTGCACTCATGTCGAGGATAGCCTTGACCTCGTGTAGGTCGGTGCTCTCGGCTAGTAGCTGGCTGGCTTGTTCGAGTTTCGCCAGCGGGCCATGTGCCCTTAGGCTCAGTTCGTCCATCTTGTCTCCTGTTGTCATGTTGTCGACTCCGCCATCTCTCCAGCCCACGGGCAACCCATCTGCCCAAGGTCATCCATCCAGTCGGCGAACGCTGACGGGTCCATGGTGCTCCGGGAGTCCAGCACGCGGGCGTGTAGCCGCTCCCGGTCACCGGGGGGCATGGCTGCCCACCTGGACGCCTCCTCGGTCCTCTCAGGCTCCGGGAACGCTTGCTGCCGGCCGTTCTTCGGCGTCGGTGGGCGCTCCGCATTGCCGATGAAGCGGTCCACGTTGGCTGCTGACTGGCAAGCGATCGTTAGGTCGTCGTACCGCTCGCCCCGATCGTTGTCCCCGTTGTTGTGCGGGGTCGCCATCATCCCGTCGACGGCCTTACACAGCTCCTCGGCGGTGTAGCCCTCGGCGAGCCTGGCCTTGACCTTGGAGCGCCTGTCGGTGGTGAACTTCGCCGCTCCAGGGCGGGTTCGTGTCTTTGCCCAGTGGTCGAAGACGGTTCGAGCTATGGACGGTGACGGGTCGGGGGAAGGCGGAGCCTTATCCGACAAAGGAGTAGGTCCTTCGGTCCTTAGATCCTTAGGTCCTTGGATCCTTAGGTCAGGCGCGAGAGTCTCGGTAGAGTCTCGCGAGAGTCTCGCGAGGTCCTCGGGTAACGGTGCAGGGACGCTTGGTTTTCCCGGGTGGTCTACCCGCTGGTGTCGATCCCAGTGCCGGATCGATAGGCAGTGCTCGCCGTTCGCTAGGTACTGAACCAGCATGCCCGCCGAGACTAACTCCGCCGTCCACGACTCCACCTCGGCTAGCGTCACGTCGTCGTAGGGGAACGCGAACGCGCGCAGCAAGGCAGCGGCCCCACGCAGGTTCCCGTAGTCGTCAGCTGCCGACCACGTGGCGATGAACAATAAGCGAGAGTCTCGCGAGAGTCTCCCGAGCTTCTCGTCTGTCCAGGTCTCCGGTTTGATGGAGCGGATTCTAGGCATGGTTCCCCCGCTCCAACCCGCTAATCACGTAGTTCCGGCACGGACCACGTAGGCCAAGCCGGATCCTGTTCATGGATTCGATCCTCGGGGGGTTGTGTTTGAAGCCATCCCGAACCATCCCGTAGATTCTCGGGCATGGATTAAACCACTCACCCGCGTGATGATGTTCAGACAATAGCATTTGTATCAATATCTCCGTTCCCATGTGCGCGAAGGAGATGTAAATAATACGTGGCATGATGGGAGAATGAGTCCTGTACGACTTCATTCTTTCGACGGGGTGTGTTGTGAACCCCACCTTATAGAAGCCCAGCATTTCGATAATGTATAGCGCCCCAGTACAACTATCGTTGTCTCTGGCTGTTTGGACTCCGCTTTCTATACAAAGCCCTTCCGCTGTGCCCATGTAAACTAGGCTATTAGTGCCGCCAAACTCTGTATCAAAATAGTCGATAGCTGAAAGACAGTCGTTAACAGCGAGCGACCCCCCAACGTTATGTTTGGGGATTTTCCCCAAAACAAAATCAAGCCTAGCGCGCTCATCCTGCCACGGTATTCTAGGAAGCATCGGAACAGCTCCAGGCATGCTCCTCAGCCGGGGAGGAACCCGACCGAGGAGCGCACGCCACACCGGGGGAGAAAGGCGGCGCAGGGACGCGCCTAAGTACCGGTATGGATTGTGCTGTATGCCTGTGAGCCATGTCTTTCTCCTCTCGCCTCCTACCAGCGCCGCGTGGCGTCCTCCTGATAGTCGACTGCCTTTCCATCCTACCCAACCCGACCGCGCCGGTCAACGGGGGGAGGGAAGAGGCTGGCCTGGCCCGGCTCCACCTCGTCGGCGGTCGGCGTCCTCCCCCGCAGCCGGATCCTCTCCCGCGCCATCTCCGCATACTCCGGGTTCAGTTCGATCCCCAGGTAGTCGCGCCCGTTCTCGGCGGCGACGAGGGGTACGGTGCCCGCCCCGGCGAACGGGTCCAGGACTGTGGCGGGGACCGGGTCTGCGGTGTGTGCGCAGGTTGGGCGCCATCCCGTTGTCTGCGGTGGATTCGCGTTTAGCCACTTCTGATACTGGCCGCCCACCCTCCTATGTACGCCCGCATCGCCTGTCCCGTATCTATCTATTTCGGACGGGGCAACGGTTGGCGCCTGCGACCGCTCCACCACCCGCACCCAAGGCGTCCCGCACTCCGGGCACACGCCACGGGCCGAGGTGCCAGCGAGGATGCACGGGCGAACCAACGCAGGCGGCATAATCGCAAAATGGCTGGTTTTGCTACGCTTTTCGATATAGAATGAGCACGTACAGACAGGAGGATCCGATGCCCCGCAAGACCCCGGTTGAGTGCGTGTGCGAGCGGTGTGGTGAGACGTTCCATGATCGCCACTGGAAGCCATCCCGGCCGACTCGTTTTTGCTCGAAGGTGTGCGCGGGGGCTGTTCGCAAGACTCGCGTGACTCTCGTGTGCGCCCAGTGCGGGGAGTCGTTCGAGCGTCGGCGCTACATGGCGGACTGGTCACAGGAGCGGGGTCCGTTTTGCGGCTTCCACTGCTATGCCCTGTGGCAGAAGGCGAACACACGTGGCACCCGCAATCCAAACTATGAGCCAATCTCGACGGCTCGCGGGTCGTCGGAGTGGATGCGGAATCGGGAGGTCGTGATGGCGCGGGACTCTCGCTGCTGCGTGGACTGCGGGTCGACGAATCATCTACACGTTCACCACCGGGAGGCGTGGAACCCTGACGATCCGCAGACCCATGCACCGGACAATCTGGAGACGCTGTGCGCTGTATGCCATCGACGCCGGCATCCGCTTCCACGGGGACTTTACGGACAGTTTCAAACCATCCGTTGAACGGCTGCGTGGCGATGGTCCAGACGGAGCGGCGGTTGCGGCCGGACCCTTGCTGCTGTTCTGTCTGCCCGCAGTTCTTCCGTTGGTTTCCGTCCGTTCCTGCGCGGTAGTTTCGGTCGCCTGCGTTTGCGCTGCCCTTGATCGCGCTCTCCCTCACCGCATCCGCATCGTAGAAGTAGGAGCACCCACTTGGACGTGATATACTGACCTCATTATGAAGAAGATCGAACTTGCTTACCTTGCCGGCGTCGTTGATAGCGACGGATCCATCTCCATAGCGGTAGACACTTGGCGTGTCCGCAAGTACGGAAGGAGCCCAGCGTTTCAGGAGATCGTCGCCATCGGGCAGTGCGACGAACAGGCGGTGAACCTCGCCCATGAACTCTTCGGCGGAAGTCTCCGAACGGAGAAACCGCGAGGCGAGAACCGCAGGCCCATGCATCTGTGGACTGTCACCAACAGGAACGCCATCGTATCCATCGCCGCGCTGATGCCGTACCTGCGGATCAAGCGCAGACAGGCCGAGATTGTCGTCGCTCTCCGCGCTATCAAGAATCGCGGACGCAAGGCCAATACAGATTTGACGGCCCCGAAAGTCCGCAGAATCAAGCCTGCCGTGATCGCTGAAATGAACGAACTTGTCACGCAGGTACGGTCCCTCAACGACTCTCGTCGTCCGTTGGCCCTTGGCTAGCAGGAACAGGTATTCGTGGGATTTCGTCGGGCGGTCGGTCACGCTCTCCGGCATCGGGTTCGGCTTCGCCCAGATGATGTCTGAGCGCAGGTACCAGCCGTCGGCTTGGAGGGCGAAGGCTACGCGCCATGGGATGCCCTGGAGCTGCTTGTCCGCGAACGAGTCACCGAGGTTCAGGAAAAGCACGCCATCCCCCCGCAGCACCCGCCGCACCTCGCGGAAGACGCCCACGAGCCGATCCACGTACTCCTCCGGCGTGGGCTCTAGCCCAAGCTGCCCGGGCTCGCCGTAATCCCTCAAGCCCCAGTAGGGCGGGCTGGTCACGCAGCAGTGGACGGATTCGGCGGGGAGGGTGCGCAGAGTTTCGAGCGCATCGCCTGTGACGATCTCTCCCATCACTCCCCCTCCCCGCCCCTCGCGACCAGGCTAGCGCGTACTCGCTCCATCGCGTAGTCGAAGCCGTCCTCCCACGTCAGCGGCAATTCTGGCGATGATTCGCGCTCGGCCTCGTCGAGCATGGTCCAGCCGGAGACGGACGACGCCTCCACGGCCGCCTTGATTCGCGCGGCATCCTCCCCCCCGGCGGATTCCAGCTCGCGGATGCGGGACTGGAGGCGGGTGAGCTCGGCATGGGCAGCGGCTAGGGCGTCGGACCCCGGCGCCGGAAGGTTGCTGTGGATGTAGACCTCGTCTGGCGGGATCCTGGCCTCGGCGCCCCACGGGAAGACCCGCAAGATGCCGGTTCCGTAGAGGATCCGATCCCGCTCCACCCTCTCTCTCGGGGACCGCGGTCGGTTGCCCCTGCACCATGGGTTGTGCTCAGACATCCCGCCCCCCGTCCTCGCCGGCCAGGGCGGAGCGGAGAACCTCCACCGTCGTCTCGTAGCCACACGCGCCGGCTGATTCCATGCCGCCACGCCCGACACATCGCCACACGCGGTCGGCGTCCCTAAACACCAGCCAGCCGCAGCTTGGACAGCGCCCCTCCAGCAGCATCCCCACGATCCCCCGCATCCTCTCCGCCTCCGCCTCGGCCTGGCGTCGTTCCTTCTCCAGCCCCGCGACGTGGGCGAGGAGGGCTTGCTCTGCCCGCTCCATCTCCGCGTGCCGCTTGACGAACTCCTCCTCCTTGGTGTCGCCGTGGAACGCCTGCATCGCTCCTCTGTGGGCGATTACCAGCGAATGGACCAGCTCCTCAATCCCGGTTCGTTTGTCAGTCATCGGGGGACCCCTTTGCTTTCCCGCAGCGGCCTGGCCTTGCGTTCCGCCTCCCGGCCCACTGGGCAGCCGCAGGGGCGTTGTCTGACTCCATCCTTGACCTTGATGTAGACGCGGCCCTCGCCGCCGCACCGGCTACAGATGCCGTTATTCAAGGCGCGCTCGATGCTCTCCCGCTCCCGCCTGGTCAGCCGCCGCGCGTCGTCAAGGGACACGCTCGTGAGGACGGCCTTGCGGACGATGGTGACCGTCGCCGCCTCCCTGGCGTAGTCGGGCCGCTCCCCCGCTGCCTGTGCGTACTCGGCGGCGCTGGCGGTGCCTTCGGAGTAGTGGGAGCCGGTGCGGGTGTGGAGGGCAATCATGGGCCGCACTCCCACGCCTCGAACGGGTCGACCCACTCATCGGCGGGGGACTTGCATTCACACTCGAAGGCGTTGGTGCGGTGCTCATATGGCCCGCAGATGTCGTCGCATACGGTGCGGATGCCATACCCGAAACCCATTGCCCAGAAGATCACCGCGGCGATCATGATGATGACGACGGATGCAAGCAGGGTCCCGGCGCTATCCATGGTTTCGCCCCCGCCCGTCGTACTCGTGATCCCTCGCGGGCCACTGGTCGGCCTGCGCTACCGGCCCGCGGACATGTGGCTTGCGGTGGTCGGATTCGGCGGCGAGGACGATCTCCAGGTCGATCAGCAAGGTGCAGTCGTCGCACGTAGCGATCGGCCCGTCGCACTCGGCGATCTCGCCGTGGTGGTGGAGGATGCGGTCGCGGCACAGGGTGAGGAGGGCGGTGGGGTTGTGGGTGATCATCGGTCTCTCGCCGTCAGGTTGTTCTCCGCCGCCCACGTCACGCACGCGGCGAGCGTCTCTGTATCCGGGCGGCTCCACTCGCCATCGCACGGGATCCACTCGGCGTCCTCGTCGACAGGCTCGCGCAGCCCGTGCCCGGTCCACAGCCACAGCCCGGCGCCCGGTGGGTTCTCGTGCACGAAGTCGTCGGCGTTGAGTCCGACCGCCTGCGCGTTTTCGAGGGCGAGCTGGCCTTCGACGTACAACACCACGACGTCCACGACCTCGTCGTTGTACGGGTTCACCGATGCAGCCACGACGAACCGGGTTACTTCATCGGGTCGGATGTAGCGCGCTTTCCAGTTGCGCCAGTTGGTGTCGTCGCCCATCTCAAGCCTCCCGACCCCGGCCAACGCCGGGGGGTATTCGGTGTTGCTAGAAGTCGTCCTCATCGCCGTGCGGCGGCGGTCCATCTCCCCGGCCATGCCCCGGCATCGGCGCATCGTAGGGGCTCGCCTCCCGCTGCTCAGGCGCCCGCCCTTCCTTCAGTACGTCCAGCTCGCTGGCGACGATCGATCGGTACTCGCGCCCGTCCTGCGCCGTCTTGATCTCCTCGCGCCCCATCACGAACACGCGGGCGCCCTTGGTGACCTTCATCGCGCGCTCGCGCAGGATGCCGAAGCAGACGACGTCATACCAGTCGGTGCGCTTCTCCTCGGTGCCGCGATCCTTGCGGGTGACGGCGAGGGAGAAGGTGGCCGGGCCGCGGTCGTTGCCTCGGTGCTCGGCGTCTCGGCCTGCGTTGCCGGTTGCTATCAGGTTGATCATCGGGTCTCTCCCTTCGTCGCCGGGTCCGGGTAGGGCTCACGGCGCAAGTTGTTGGCGCACCAGCCGTTGCCGGTGGGGTGGTCATAGCCGCCTGGTTGAATGCGCAGGAATCGCTTGGTTTCCTTTGACGGGAGATTGTGTTCGCCCCTGATCTCCGGCACCCACAAGGCGCAGGCGGAGCCCTGGCATGGGATCTCGGCCGCCTTCGGGTGCGGCCATTCACCCCCGGCGAGCGTGCCAGCGGTCAGCATCGGGCAGATGGGCGCGGTCATCGGGTCTCTCCTACGCCGTCCGGGATCCGGTCCCCGGTGGCTGCGTCGTAGTCGCCGGAGTCAATCACGGACTTGATGCGGTCCAGCTGCGCCATGTTCTCAATGCTCGGCTGGCCCAACTCCTCCTGAATCACGCGAGCCAGCCACGCGCCGGGCTTCATGTCCCCGGCCTGCGCGCCGCGCTTCATCTTGGCGAAGGTGAGCAGCGACGCCTTCTCCCACTCCAGCTCCCGCGGAGCCTCGCCGCTGAGGGCCGCCATCCGCTCGGCTGCCTCCACGCCGCTGGGGTCGTCGTCGTACAGCGACAGGCCGAGGGCGTTGCCGAGGGCGACGGAGGCGCGCTTGAGTCCGTCCGTGACCGCTCCTTTTCCGGCCATGTCGTGCGGCGGCATCCCGCGGGCGCTGGACTCGGCATCGCAGAACCCCACGTCTTCGTGGACGGTCACGCCGCCATCGGGACCACGGACGGTCAGCCGTACACGGGCCATCGCCTGGACCGCGTGGTTCGTGTAGGTCTCCCCGGTGTTCCGCTTCGTGTGCTCGATCTGCCCCTCCCAGACGAACCGGAAGTCGATGACCTCGCGGTCCCAGTTGCCGTGGCCGAAGATGGCGTTCAGGCGCCGCTTGCACTCGTCGCCGGGCATGTACCAGACGTCGCGGGCGTTCTGGCCGAAGCCCACCGTGCGCTGCTTCATGCCCGATGCCTTGGGCTTGTCGATCGTGGCGTCCAGGTTGGCTATCTGATCTGCGTTGAACATGGCTTCCCTCTCAGAATCCGAAGTTGAGTCCGCGCCGCTCTAGCGCGTCCGTTCGTGTCTCGACCCAGGCCGGGCACCCGTGCCCCTCGGCCCGGTCGGGGTGCGCCGGCCACTCCCCCGCCGACGTACATATCTGGTGGTCCTCCAGCCCGCGCCGGTAGGCAGTCGCGCCGAAGTCCATCCACGGATCGTTGCTGTCGTACTGCTTCCACATCGCCGGGTAGGGCTTGGCCTTGGACTGCGCGAGGATGTCGAACCGGATCTCAATGTTGCACGCCACGCGGATCGCCTCGGCGTACATGGCCATCTGGAGATGGTATCCGCGATCGTGGAACTCGAAGTCCCACAGGCGCCCCGACGGCTCGGCGATCTTGTCGCCAGCCGGGCCAGCCGCCGCGCTCTTGTAGTCGCCGCCCCACTTGTCATCGAGGCTGAGCGCGTCCAGCCTCGCCTTGCAGCGGATGCCGGTCAGCGGGTCATCCCAGACGATCGATACCTCGTGAGCGGCGTTGCGGAAGCGGGCCAGCGCGATCGGCTTGTCCTTCTCCAGCGCCTCGACCATGCCGCCGATCATCGCCTCGGCGTTGGTGCCGATGAGCGTGCGGCCCTGGTCATCCTCGCGGCCTACTATGGTGGTCTTCGTGGTGCCCGCGTCGTACCGCTCGATCTCGGCGCGGTCGTCGAGGACGTAGGCATGTAGCGCGGAGCTGTCGAGCATGGCCGGGGTAGTCTTGCTGTTCGCCTTGCGGTGGTTGGCGATGAGCGTTCCGCGGGCGACGATGTCGCGCAGGTAGGAGGAGGAGACCGCATCCCATGACAGGTAGTCGGGGAACGGCACGCCCTCGTAGACGCCAGGTTCCGGTGGCGCGCTCATCGGTCTTCCCTCTCGGTGTTAGTGGTCCGTCGATCTTCCAACGCCCGCACCTTGCCAGCGGTCATCCCGCCGAGCGTATCCAGCAACGCCGCTCCCACCGCGTCACGCTGCCTCTTCCGCCCCGGGGTGGGCGCGGGGTCGCCCGCGGGCCTGTCGTCGCTCTCGCGGGCGCTCAGGCGCTCGATACGCTCCGCCGACTGTCGCTGTGCGATGTCGTACCCAGCAGCGGCACCGGCTGCGGCGCTCGCCAGCGGGGCGAGGTAGGTGCGGATGCGGATGTGCGCGAGGTCGGTGATGCCGCCGTCGGCTTCGAGACCGTCGAGGATGGCGCGGAGGTTGGCCTCGGCGCGGGCTACTTTTTCGGCGGCGGTCATCGGTAATCCCTAGCGAACTCCAGTTGCCGCTTGAGGCTCTCGATCTCCTCGTCACGGTCCTTGCCCATGGCCTCGATGATGGCCTCGCGGTGGTCGCGGAAGATGGCGGCGCGCACTTCCTTGGCGTCGTAGCGGGACAGGTCGATGGTGATGTCATCCTCGCGGGGCTCCGGCTGGTCGTCGCGCCCCAGGAATGCCAGGACCGCGCGCTCGGCGATCGTGTCCGCGTTCATCCAATAGTCGTTTTCGAGATGCGGGAGATAGGTGGTCTCGACGCTGCCGATGACCTCCTCGGCGACCTCGGCGGTAGCCCGCTTCATCTGGTCGACGAAGCTGGACAACTCGGCCGCGAGGAATCCATCGAAGCGGCTGTCCGGCTCCGGCTGCGCCTCGGCCTTCTCCGCCACGGCGTCGGCCCACGCGATGGCCTCGTCAGCCCACTTCGCCTGATCAGGCCCGCGCCAGTTGGGGTTGTCCGGATACTCGATAGCGTTGCGGGCCGCTGCGAGCGAGTCGCGGAGGGCCTCCAGCTTGGCGAGCGGGACGGTGGCGTGGCGGTCGGTCATCGGGGATCCTCCTCGTCGTCTACGTCGTCCTGTGTCGGCACGATGTACGGGTCGATTCCAGTGCACTCGTACACGGCTTCGCCAAGGCCGCCGTACAGCCACCCGTCTGGGCAGAATCGGCGGCGCATGTTGATGCAGCCCTGGCACGTCCTGTGCGTGTCCCAGACGCCATCCCACAGCCCGGTCACGTACTCGTGTTCCTCGCCTATCTCGATGGCGTCTCCGCACTCGCAGCACTTGTGCTGCTTTGCCGCCCGGCGCCACTCCTCGCGGAAGACCTCGGGTCCGTCGTAGTCGGTCACCGAGCAGTTGCATTCGATCATCACTCCGCCCCTTCCTGCGCCACCCGCCCGTGCTCAAACTCCAGCGCCGCGAACCTCGCCACGCACGCCACGCACAACCCGTCCGCGTCCACCTCGTCGCCGGGGAAGAGGAGGGCGGAGCAGTGGGAGCAGCGGCACGGCTCCTCCTCCCGGTCCCACTCGCCGGTTGTGGGGTCGAAGTCGAGGCAGAGGGCGACGGCGTTGCGGGGGCGGTAGGTCATCGCTTCGCCATCGCATCCCGTAGCGCGTCCTCGTACCGGTCCAGGTCAG